>Ga0099364_10000953_pt1 | contig 49214 bp, 33 predicted proteins | sample TergutTh196P3_FD_73070 | JGI IMG/M metagenome (GOLD analysis project Ga0099364, IMG submission 73070) | Microcerotermes parvus P3 segment gut microbial communities from Pointe-Noire, Republic of the Congo - Th196 P3 | ecosystem: Host-associated > Arthropoda: Insects > Digestive system > Gut ...
ACTATACCCCAGTTGCGCTTGATCCTGCTGGTCAGATCACAGGTGTTTTGAGGATGATCCCGCGCGGTATGACAGCTACAAATGCATTCTTTGTAAACATGGATGTTCTTAATGCAGTTGGACTCCAGCCTGCAAGAACCTATTCAGAATTAAGAGCACAGGTACCCATACTCCGCGCTGCTGGTTATGACACCATTCTTATGGCAAACGAAGCAACCTGGGTTATGCAATCCTGTCTTTTCTCCCTTGTAGCTGGACGCTTCATGGGTGAAGGCTGGGAACAGAGAGTACACTCAGGTCAGGCCAGATTTACTGATCCTGACTTTGTTGCTGCGCTTGACTTTATCAGAAGAATGTACGATGACGGCGTTCTCTCAAGAGCAACAATCGCCATTGACTACGGCAGCGGCCCCGGCCTCTTTGCTGCCAATAGGTCTGCCTACTATATTGACGGTGACTGGCGCGTAGGTGACTTTATTACAGATCAAAGCACAGGCCAGGCATTAATTGCTCCTGACAGACAGAGAAATATTCTCATGTCAGTATTCCCGGACATCGATCTTCCTAACGTAAAGTTCAACAGATCCAACACTGTCGTATTGGCCATAGGTTGGGCAATGAATTCAAATATTCCCTCTGGCTCAGCCAAAGAAGAAGCTGCATGGAGACTTATAAAATGGCTTTCAGGTGTGGAAACACAAACCTTCCTTCTTGAAACCGGAGGCCTTCCTGTTCCTTCAAGGACAGACATTAACTTTGGTCGTCTATCGCTTGAACCATTACAGGTAGCAGTAGCTAACCTTGGTTCAGAATATGACATTTCCACAGTTGTTATTGACGCTGCTTTTGAGGGACCAGTCTATACACCCCTTAACGATGGTCTTCAGGCCATTGGCATGGGAACCCAGACTCCCCAACAGGTAGCTCAGGCAACACAGGCTGCATTTGATGCCTGGAGAGCAAGTAGATAAGACAATTAAGGCTATCCCGCGCTTCTGCGGGATAGCTTTTTTTTGACAGCTTCAGGAGGGGTCATGACCATTCAAACAGATAAAAAATTATCGTATGCAATTCTGGTGGTACCAGCATTGTTTATATATCTTTCGGTTGTGGCCTTTCCCACAATTTTTTCCATCCTGCTAAGTTTTACAAACTACAATGGCGGATTGATCTTTGGAAACCCTGATGTAAGATTTGTAGGTTTTAACAGTTACAGATGGATGTTCACAGAACCATCACGCATGTTTTACCTTTCCCTGAGAAACAACATGCTCATAGTAGCTGTTTCAGTATTTGGTCAGATACCTTTGGGTTTTACCCTGGCTTATATTCTTTCCCGCAAACTTGTAAGGGGAACAAGCTTTTTCCAGACCATGATATATCTTCCAAATGTTATTTCTCCTGTTATTATTGGCGTACTATTTAGGGTATTTTATGTCAGCCCCAATTCTGTGTATATGGAGATACTTAGGTTTTTTAACCCTAATGTGGAATTTACATTAAACAATGCTCCCATGGTTCCTGTGCTTGTGGTCATACTATGGATGTACACAGGCTTTTATATGATTATTTTTATAGCAAATATCCAGCGCATTGACGTATCAATTATAGAATCCGCCAGAATTGACGGGGCAAAGGAAATGCAGATACTTTCCAAAATAATTCTGCCTGCTCTTTCCGGGGTAATTGTTACCTGTTCCATCCTTGCCATTTCCGGATCGCTTCGTGTATTTGACCTTATATTTACATTGACAGGAGGCGGGCCAGCAGGTCAAACCCGTGTACTATCACTTTTTATGTACCTTGCGGCATTCCAGGGCTCTGCAAATTATCCCCTGGCCAATGCTATTTCAACAATAATGGTACTTATCAGTTTTGTATTGATAATAGTTACAAGAAGAATAGAAAAAATCTTTGGTACAAAGGAGTAGAGCATGGCTGATCGTAATGTAAACCCCATTGCAAAGTCTTTTGTCTATTTATTAATGCTGGTTTTTACTATTCTCGCCATATATCCCATACTATGGCTCTTTTTGCAATCCTTAAAAACAACACAGGAATATGTTGTAAACAGCAAACTTTCCCTTCCAACCAGTTTTAATATTAATAACTATCCATTTGTTTGGACCATGGGCGGCTTTGGTAACCTTTTTACCAACAGTGTCATCTATACAGTGATCACAGTAATCGCAGTAGTGATACTGGCAAATATGGCTGGTTTTGCCTTTGCTAAATTGCATTTTAAAATTACGCCATTTTTACACGGGCTTTTTATTATAGGTATACTCCTTACAGTCCAATCTATTTTAATACCCATCTTTTTAATGGTAAATGCTGTGGGACTTTTTAATACAAGACTTGGGATCCTTATACCCTATATTGGACTGGGACTGCCCATGGGCATATATCTATGTACGGAATTTGTTAAGGGTATTCCAAGCGAACTGATAGAATCAGCCAGGATAGACGGCTCCGGGTATATAAGAACCTTTATTTTTATCATCTTTCCCATGTGTACACCTGTTGCAGTAACCCTTGCCATAATCACCTTTACTGGTACCTGGAATGAATTTGTTTTAATGAATGTTTTGACAGCCGGTGACAGGCTAAAATCAATTCCAGCAGGTGTAGGTCGTTTTGCAGGCGCTTTAGGTTCTGACTTTGGAAGGCTTTTTACTGCCTTAGTCATTGCCCTTGTACCCATTCTGATCTTCTATGGCATTTTCAGGAATCAGATAACCAAGGGAGTTGCTGCTGGAGCAGTAAAAGGCTAGTAATTCTCCCGGTTTAAGGGAGCTCCTATCCACACACCTTCTCCAAGGAAATCAAGCCTTCTGCCTTCGATAAGGATTTGCACATCGTCAATATTTGGAAACTCGGTTGCTGTCCAGATTACCTGTCTTAGAGCTCCGGCATAACCTTCTATACCATAAATATTAAACTGGAAATCTTCGCTAAAATTAATATAAACAGTGCTTCCCCTTACCATCATATTTATAATGCTGGTTCCTTCCGGTATCAGAGATATAAGACCACGCTGCTGCTCTTCCCTTGATGGCCCTCCAAGGAGCGCATTAAATACTTCAGCCAAGGGTGTTTCTGTAACAGGCAGGCTTCTGTTTACCCTTGAGCGTACTATAAGCCCGTTCCTGTCAACGCTCATAAAATACATGGCTCTGTCCCTTAAGGCTTGAGGAGCAGGCGCTGGTACTGTTTCCGGAACTCTTTCGGGTGTAGTGCTCTGTGGGCTTGTTTCAGGTAAAACAGTGATTACAGGAGCTGTTTGCTGTATATCTTCAGACTGTATTTCATCAAGAATCAATTCAGAACCTGATGGCTCACCTATAATGGGACGCTCCAGGGCTATGCTGTCTTCTATGGTTCGGCGTATATTATCGCGGTTATAGAAAAAAAGAAAAGAAACCACAATAAAAAACAAAAGCCAAAATACAAGGCCAAATGAAGTTTTTTTAGCGAATGATTGCTTGGGATGCTGCTTTGCCATCTTGAGTATATACCTTATTGGGATTATTGGGGTCTGTATACCTTTCGCCCCTGTAATAAAATACATAATGATATGTTCCTGGTGGAAGTGCCAGGTTAAGGGTATATAAACCCCTTGAAGTTTCCCTCATTTCATACATAAAAGGATCCCAATTATTAAAATTTCCCCCTACTGTGATAATTTCACCTGGGGGAGCAATAAATCTAAAGCTTAAAGAGCCTTCCGGGCCGTCAAAAGTCGAAGGCGGCCTGATTTGTGAGGGCAAAGGAACCCTGGAATGGGCAATATTGCCCGAGCCTGAAACAGAAATGTTATTTGTGGGATCCAAAGTCCATAATCCGTCAATTATCATTCTATAATCAAGGTTTTGAAGCCCGGCTGGGATGATTTCAACATGAAAAAGTATACCAGAATCCTCATTTTGCTGGACATTTCTGTTTCTTCTTGTGGTTTCAGCCTCTATTTCTGCTGGATCGCGGGGAATCAGCAGTCTCTGGAGCCAATATACCTTTGAAAAACCTTCATGCGCAAAAGATATGCCCACACGTCTAAAAGATGAAGAAGCTGTAAATATTACAGCATCCTCAAAAATTACTGGTGCTACAGGAGCCCTAAGGCTAAGAAGATAGTCTATAAACTCATAAGACTCTAAATCCAGTGCCCCTATTTTGCCGATACATAGTATAAGGAATATTATTGTTATGATTCTTTTCATTCATACTTTATATCGGCAAAAGGATTCCTTGCGATTAACATTATACAGAGGAGTATTATAATATAAACTATGCCGTCACTGAAAGATTTGGGAGAATTCAGTTCCTTATTCAGAAAAGTTGGAAAAGAAAATGAACTTAGACTGAAACAGGATCTCCCTCTTGATGAGCTTCATCTCCCCGAGACTGAACCTGAAGAACTGTCAGCTGAGCTGGCAGCAGAACTGTCAGGAAAATCTCAAGGCTCGAGCAAAGATTCAAACGGCTCTAAAGACAGTTCTTACATGCCTTCTTTTGAAGAACTTGATGATCTGCCATTAAGTGACTTGCCATTGGATGACTTTCCAATGGAAGAAGCTGCAGATGACAACCTTGACAGCAGCGAAGATTTTTTAAACTTTGGCGACCTTGGCGATTTACTTGGAGGCAGCACCCAAGATATTACAGAACCTGATGATGACCTAATGCATGCAGAAAGTATTGATTCTGAAGATACCGAAGAACTCTCGGATTTTCTTGAAACAATACCAGATGATTTCTCTGACAGTATATCTGCCGCTGATACATCTATAGATGCTGATGAACCATCAATAGATGAGCCATCTAGTGATGGCACAGACCTTGATGCCAGCTTTGACATGGGAGGAGAGCTTGGAGACACAGAGCTGGGCGGAGATATTGGAGGCGAAACTTTTGAAGAAGATAGCTTTAGCGAAGACACTGTAAGCACAGATGCTGCAAGTGATGATTCCTTAAGCGATGGGGCTTTTGACCTGGGCGATATTGGCGACCTGGGAGATTTCGAAGACATATCTCCAGCCGACACTATGCCGCTTGACAGTATGCCCGAAGACGATACATCGTTCGGTGACATGCCGTTTGATGAGCCGTCAGCAGACAGCACAGACCTTGATGAAAGCTTTGACATGGGCGGAGAGTTTGGAGACGCAGAGCTGGGGGGCGAAGCTTTTGAAGAAGATATTTCGGATGCAGGTATATCAGCCAGTGATATGTCATTGGATGAATCATCATTTGACAATACATCATTTGGTGCCGATGACCTTCTAGCATCAGAATCTGAAGAATTAGACGACATGAGCGGCTTTGAGATGGGCGGAGAACTGCTGGGCGAAGCTTCTTTGGTTGAAGAACCCGAAGATTCTTTTGATCACTTTGATCTAGGCGGTGATTCCAGCGAAGACCAGACAGACAGCCTTGATGCTCTGGAAAAACCAAGCGCTGGCAGTGATGATTTTGGATTTCCTGATATCGATGATTTTTTTAGTAAAACAAGCAAAGCAGGAAGCTCAAGCGCATCACATGACCCTGAAGAAATAAACTTAACTGAAGATGAAGTAAATAAACTCAATGAAACTCTTGCATATTATCCGCTTAATCTGCGCATTGCATGTAAAGAAATAATCGTAGAAGAAGCTGTAGCTCCAGAGCTCATGGTCAGCCTTATAAAATGCCTTACCACCGGTGCTCCGCCAAAAGAAACCGCAGCCATTGCAGGAAAAATTTTACAGCGTACCATTACAATCCCAAAAGGATTTGAATTAAAAACAGGCCAGCAGCTTGAAGAAGAACATTCCAGCTTTCTTTATATATTTATTCATAATTTTCTCCCTGTACTGCGAACATTTATGCTTATCACTATTGCTCTTGCTTCGCTTGGTTATCTTGTATGGACATTTATCTATAAACCCCTGCGGGCTAACGCCATTTATCAAAGGGGATATGAGCGCATAGCTGCCGGAGAATATGCTCGTTCAAGAGAGCTGTTCAGGGAAGCTTTTGATATTCACCCGAATAAAGAATGGTTTTTCCGTTATGCCCAGAGGTACAGGGATGAAAGGCAGTATATTTTGGCACAGGAAAAATACGACGAGCTGCTTCATTTTACCGCTTTAAGAAACAGGCGCGGTATACCGGATAAAAAAGCAGTCCTTGAATACGCAGAAATGGAAACATATTATCTTAGAAATTACGCCAAAGCAGACTGGCTCCTGCGCCGTTATATACTTGATTTTTCCATATGGGACAGGGAAGCGCTTCTGGCGTTAGGCGACAATAACCTTGCCTGGGGAGAAATCGAATACGAGCGCTATGAAGACGCAAGGGAAGCCTATGCAAAGCTTATAGAACGTTACGGCAGGACAGACCCGCTTCTTGAACGCATGCTGCTTTACTTTATACGCACGGATAACCTCAGGGAAGTATTAAATCTGCAGAACTATTTTATGGCTTCAGACAGAAGACAAATTACAGCTGACACCCTTGCAGAAATGGGCGGCTATTTGCTTGACAAGCTTACAGAAGAAGTACACGGAGTACGTGATGAGTTTATAGGAAATATCAGGGGAATAAGGGAAGTCCTTTTAAGGGCTGTTCGCAGTGATCCATTATTACCGGAAGCTTATTATCATTTGGCAAGATACTATAATAGTTTCAGCAGTTTCAGGGATGAAGAACTTGTACTGGCAAGAGCCATACAGGCATTTGAAATGGCAAGAATGGAAAGCCCGCAGCGCCTTTCCTACAGGCTTGAATCATTAAGGCGTTTTGGAGAGATCCATGTACACAGGGGTGAATTCTTCAGGGGAGAAGAATACTTAATAAATGCTGCAAGGCTTTATGAAGACGGTCTAGCGCGGCGCATTATCACCCCGTCCCCGGCATATGGCAGGATATTCGCAGACCTGGGTGACCTTGAGTTTTTTGCCAAGGAAGGAAACGCAGTTGCTGCGCTTAACTATTACAGAAGAGCAGAACAAAACGGCTTTGCACCGCCGGAAATTCAATACCGCATGGGCGCAGCGCATTACCAGTTATCTCAGTGGCCCCAGGCTCTTGAGCGTTTTGCCGCAGCTTCATTCCCACAGGACTTTAATCAGAGAATATTGTATGCGCTTGGAAACACCTCTTATATGCGCGGCAACTATTATGCAGCTCAAGGATACTTTACAAGGCTTTTGGAAACACTGGAAGCTGATATGACAAGATTTGTATTGATAAGGGCATCAGACAACCTTGAAGAAAATATACTAACAGAGCGCCTGATGGTGGTTCAGAATAATCTTGCAGTTACTCTGGAAGCACTTGCAAACCGTGAAGGCAACAATGAATACAGAGCCAGGGCAATGAGCCTTTACACTGAATCTCAAAGAGCCTGGGATGTACTTACCCGCAACCCGGAAACCCTTGTAAGAATGCGGCCTTCCCCTGATCTAAATGCCCCTGGTGTAAACCCTGCGTTTTTAAATATACAGAACAGCCTTTACCCGGTTCCTGATTATGAACCCCTTTTCTTTATACGCATAGACAAAGACCTTCTTGAACCTTCGATCTGGGATGAAATAGCCCCCGCGAATTTCCGCTTAGCTGAAGGCATCTACGCTGGTCGTTGACCCGTGTGACACTGCCGCCTATCATTATTTTGGACGATACTGGATTCGAACCAGTGACTTTTACCGTGTGAAGGTAACACTCTCCCACTGAGTTAATCGTCCAAAATAATGATAGGCATAAAATCCCATTCCTATCAGTGCGTGCCCCGCAGGGGCACATGGTAGCACTCTCCCGCTGAGTTAAGTAAATTTATTAGAATGGCAGAACTCCGTTCTGCCGTCCAATCGCCTAAAAACTATCTAATAAAAAAAACCAAAAAGGTGTCAGGCACTATCAGGAGTTAGAGAGACTTGAATTTGAGTTTTTCTTCTTTTCTTTCTTTTCCTGGCGCTTTTCCTTTAATGATTTCTGTGGCGCTTTTTTAGTATCTTTTTTATGAAGTATATGTTCAGCCATAGTACCCTCCAATTTTGATATAATATATGTATATTTCTATAAAAGCAATATAAGAAATTTGTTACACTTTGCTAATACAGTTTTTTAACAATGTTGTAACCCTGGCAGCGTTTTCAGAAAAAACCTTATATATGGCTTCCCAGCTTACAGGTTCTTCATCATTGCGCCAGCAATCATAGTCTGTACTCATGGCTACTGCTGCATAAGGAATACCAGCTTCATTGGCAAGGCTTGTTTCAGTTGCTACTGACATATTGATAATATCAGCGCCAAAAGTACGGAACATGATTGATTCTGCTCTTGTGGAAAAGCGGGGCCCTTCTATGGTCACAACTGTACCTTTTTTATGAAAAGGAAACATGAGATTCTGACATTCTGTTATAAGGATGTTCCGCAGACGGGTATCGTAAGGATCAGCCATGGGGCAATGCACGGGATTGTGAGGCTCAAAAGATTCATAAAAGCTCATCTTCCTCTGTTTTGTAAAGTCAATAAATTGATCGATTATTACAAGATCACCACGCTGGATTTCTTCCCTAAGCGATCCTACTGCTGTTGTGGCTATAATATGTGTACACCCTGCAGATTTTAGCGCGTCAATATTGGCTCTGTAATTTACCTGAGAAGGCGGAATTGTATGATCCCGGCCATGACGTGCCAATATTACAACAGACACTCCGTCAATGGTTCCGCGTTTTATTGGAGAAGATGGTTCACCCCAGGGTGTACCAACAGTTTCATCCTGGGGATTTACAAGGATATCAGGATTGTTAAGCCCGCTTCCGCCTATAATACCTATAATTGCCATAATTAAGCCCTCCCATATTTATTATTCAACTCTAATGTTAATTGCAATGCTCTTTCCACTGTTTGTCCGTATATGACAACTCCCTCTTCATGACCTGCCATCACTATTGTGCCTTCATCCCTTTTGATATCATCTACACACTTGGCAATGGCCAGGGCAATTTCCGGAGTTCCAAACAGGGCATATTCCGGGGTAGAAGGATAATTATCCTTAATCATTCCGTCAAAAATTGCCATGGAATGAATGTGAATGACACAATGCACTCCCGGACATGACATAAAGACAGCGCCATGCGTCATGGATTCTGAAGAAGCCTGTACAGGCCCGGATGTAATAACCTGGTTTTTTTCAAGGTCAAAAGAGCTGACAAGGCAGTAGTAATCATTCCCCAATACAGGTATAGCTCCGGTGGCAGTACCGCTTATAAAAAATTCATTTTCTTTATAACGTATGCTAAGATTTCCATAACCAGGGCCATCTGGAATTTCACCTACAAGACCAAGCTTGTGAAGGCGTGTTCGGGCATTATCAAGAACAGTCAAGCCGGGAAAGTCAAAAGCCGGAGCCATGGTATGTTCTGCAATATATTTGGTATAACCTTCGTTCATATATGTCCTCCATTGGAAAATTCCGGAAAAAGAGACAGTATCTCTTTTTCGTTCGCACAGCAAATGCCTCTTTCTGTAATAAGACCGCTTATTAAATAAGCTGGTGTAACATCAAAACCCCAGTTCCGTGCGCCTGTTTTATCAGGGCATATCTGTACGGTTTCAATTATGTTGTTTATGGTTTTTCCGCTGATAAATCTGACTTCACTTGCATCCCTTTCTTCTATGGGAATTTCCTTTAACCCGTCAAGCATGGAAAAATCAAAAGTTGATGAAGGCAGGGCAACATAAAACGGCACATTATTTTCCTTTGCAGCAAGAGCTTTTAGGTATGTGCCTATTTTATTGGCAGCATCTCCGCGCCGCGTTACGCGATCAGCTCCGGTGATAACAAGATCAACAAGACCATGCTGCATAAGATGCCCGCCGGCATTATCAGTTATAAGGTCGTGGCTGACTCCATGCTGTGCCAGCTCCCAGGCTGTAAGGCTAGCGCCCTGGTTGCGCGGCCTTGTTTCATCAACCCAGACATGGACATTTATCCCGCTGTCAAACGCAGCATATACAGGAGAAAGTGCTGAGCCATGATCAACAAAAGCAAGCCAGCCCGCATTGCAATGTGTAAGGATGTGTACAGGCTCGCCAGTTTTTTTTTGTGCAATATTACGTATAACCTCAAGGCCATGTAATCCTATGTTTTTACAGTATAGTGCATCTTCATCAGCAATCGCCTGGGCTTCCTGTCTTGCTATTTCCCTTTTTTTGTCTAGCCCCAAAGCTTTTGCTGATTGAAGCATACTCATCATTCTGTCAACAGCCCAGGCAAGATTACTGGCAGTAGGACGGGTTTTTTTTAATTCAAGTGCAGCCAAATTCATGTTCTTGTAAAAGGCCTCGTTATCTGACTCAAGCGCTGCAAGGTACATACCAAAGCCAGCTGCTGCACCGATAAGACCTGCGCCCCGGACAAACATATCTTTTATTGCCTTGCATACATCGTCAACATTATGAAGATCCAGTATTTCAAATTCAAAGGGAAGTTTTAATTGATTGATGATCTGCACAGTATATTTAAAACTGGAAGCTGACGCTGAGGGCTCAGGTTCTTTTAACCAGATTGTACGATAATGACGGCCTGCAATTTTCATTAATTAATACCCGTTGGCTGTTACTAGGAAAGTATTTTATGGGTTTCCTTTAATTGTTTTATTACAGGAATTTTCTGGGGACATTTTGTCTCGCATGCACCGCATCCATTACAGGCAGCTGCGTTTTCAAATTGAGTCCAGGGGAACCTGCCTATGTCTGCATAAGAGCTCCTGGCAAATTCCGTTATCCCGTAAACCCTGTGGTAATTCATCATTATAAAAACCGCCGGGATATTAATCCCCTGCGGACACGGCATGCAGTAGTCGCAGCCTGTACAATAAAGTCCTGCAAGACGCTCATTTTCCTTCTGCATTGTTTCAATACTGCGAAGCTCATCATCACTTAACAAAGCAGTATTACATGCAATGCGCGCATTTTCCTCAAGCTGTTCAATGGTTGACATTCCGGAAAGAGCAATGTCGACATTTTTATTCGCAAGCACAAAACGAAGAGCCAGCTCTGCGGAACTTGTAAACTTGCCGGGGAGCAGATCCATAATTGCTTTTGTGGGTGTTCCAAGACGACCGCCGCCTACAGGCCCCATTATAGCTGTGCCCAGTCCCATGTCACGAGCCAGGGCTATACCGGCTTCTTTACCGCGATCCATGATATTGTACTGGCAAAGAAGTGATTCCAGAACACCTTCGCTGTTATTGAGTACCTCAATAAGATTATTACCTTCATTTTCTCCGGCACTGCCATCATGAAAGGACAATGAAATATGTTTTATAAGACCCTGAGCTTTAAGTTTTTTTGCCCTGTCAAACGGGCCGTCTTTTGTTTTTACTTTGTTTAAAAAATCTTGTAAAGATATGCCCCAAAAATGATAAAAATCTATATAAGAGGTATCCAGCTTTTTTAATGAAGCCTCAAGCCTTTTTTCATAATCATCCCCATTATCAGTTTCAATGGGGTTTTTGGTAGAAATATAAACCTTTTCCCGTCTTCCGTCTTTTAAGGCTTTTCCAAGTATTAATTCGCTTTGACTCTCACAATAATAAGGAGCAGTATCAAAGTAATTAATACCCAAATCCATGGCTCTATGAATAAGAGCTATGCCTTTTTCTTCGTCGTATATGGTTTCCCTTCCTTTTTGTAAGGTTGGTAACCTCATACATCCCATGCCCAGGCGCGATACTTTAACGCCTGTTTTTCCAAAATCCACATATTGCATACGGAGAGAGTGGGATTCGAACCCACGGTACCCTTCCGGGTACACACGACTTCCAATCGTGCACCTTCGGCCTCTCGGTCATCTCTCCAAAGGACGCTTTTACGCCACAACAAGTCAATTATACCATTTGGGATAAAAATGTAAAGGGACGAAGAATTACTGGTTCGAATCCCCTATTATCCTGCAATTACTGGGTTATGTTACATTACGGAGAGAGTGGGATTTGGGGTTCCGGTCGTAAACCTCCTGTTTATTCCCTCCACCCCCGCCTACGCTCTCCCTGGTACATCCATGTACCAGCTTTATTTGTCAAAGCTATCGCTTTAGTATTATTACAGGAGAGCTCCGGTTCAAATCCCACAATTACTGGGTTATGTTACATTACGGAGAGAGTGGGATTTGAACCCACGGAACCCGAGGGTTCAACGGTTTTCGAGACCGCCCGATTCAACCGCTCTCGCATCTCTCCAAATATAATACAAAGCATGAATTTTTAAAGTCTTAATGTCAAGACATTAAGACAATTAATGTTTGACTGAATAAAAAAACCATGTTATACTTTTTAAAGCAATATAATTTTCTTTAAAAGGATCTATTGATGTTCTTTTTGCTTGATATACACAGTTTTTTTTCCAATATTTTCAATTCAATAAAACAATTTTTTTCTTCTCTGGCAAAATGGATATTACAGCACAGAATTACATTTATAAATTCTATAGCTATGATAATCCTTATAGCAATAGTCATTATTGTACTGCTAAACCGGGCAAGTGTAATGCAAAGGGAAACAGTACAGGAAAATTTAATGCTTGTGGGAGCTCAGACAGCTGCTGAAGTTCAGTCTTTCTATTTAAACTATTATAATCTTGCAAGAACAGTCTCTGAAACATTCCAGAGTTTTAATATCGATAATGTTGAGGCAGAAAAACGCCGTGACGTTATTAATAGTATTATCCTGGATATTTTTTCCTCTTATCCGGTTTTATTAAACATTTATACCTTGTGGCAGCCAGACGGTCTTGATGGCATGGATCAGTATTATATCAATATGCCTGGCTCTGATGAAACTGGTCAGTTTATTTCTGGTTTTACCAGAGAAAACGGTTATGTAGAAGAAAAAACCTTTGAGGAATATAAATACCTTCTCGATGATGTCTTTTTTGCCCGTTCAACAGGAAATATCAGCGAACCAACATCCAGCACTTATTTTTTTGAAGAAACATGGATTATTGATATACAGATCCCAATTCTTAAAGAAAATGATTTAATTGGATTAATTGGTTTCTCCATTAGCCTAAATCGCCTGCAGTTTCTGATCGAATCACTAAGACCTTATGGCACAGGGCGCACTATGGTCAGTACAGAAACAGGACTTGTCTTAGCTCACTATCTAAGCGGAATGAGAGGTACACATTTAACAGATGCTATAAGACTGGATACAAACTTTGAAAATTCAAATCACGCAGAGATATATCAAACTGTACTTCGCTCAATCGATATACAGAGTCCTCTTATAATGGAAACAGAAAATACCCTTATAGTAAGTTATCCTTTAAGCCAATCAAACCTGGCTTCAGTTACTTACTTTGGAGCTGCCAATGAAATTTCCTGGGCAGTAATAATATCTGTTCCCCTTTTGACAATATTTGAGCCAATAAATAATCTTATTACCTTCTCTATTTTCTTTATAATCGGTGCTGGAATCCTTATGGCATTTATACTGTTTTTTACATCTTCAAGCATTATTCAGCATACTGAATCCCTGCAACGGGAACTTGGACAAACAACAGCCATGCAGGATAGCTTGAAATACGGCGTTTTTATGCTGGACAGTAAATTTGAAATCCTGGAAACATACTCTAAAGCCATGGAAAAAATTCTGTCTACATCCAGTCTGCAAGGCGCAGATTTTACCGAGCTTCTTTCCTCTTCCTTAAGGGCAAGAGACAAGGAAAACCTTAAGGATTATTTTGAAATGGTCATCAATGGTGCTCATGACATGGAAATGCTTGAGGATATAAACCCAATAAATAACTTTACATATATAAGCAATGAAACAGGAGAAGAAAAAAGTCTCCGGTCAACTTTTACCCAACTAAAGCGCAGCGGCAGGGGTAGAACATATATATTGGGTACACTTGAAGATATTACAAAAGAAAAAGAGCTTGAAAAACAGCTTTTAAATGCAGAATACCAAAGAGAACAGGAAATGCAGGCTCTTTTCCAGATAATCCAGTTAAATCCTCAGGTTTTGAATGATTTTTTAATAGATGTAGAGCATGAATTCAATACGCTTAATGATATTTTAAGAGGAAGAGAAGACTTACATTCATCTGTACTTGTAGATATTTACCAGATTATACATGCCATAAAATCAAATGCCCTTATATTAAATCTGGAATCATTCAGCAACAAGCTGCATAATTACGAAAATACTATAAAAAAATTACAGGAAGAATATGAAGATCTGGTTCCTCTTGACAACTTCCTGGATCTTATTTTTAAGCTAAATGAAGTAATGAAGGAAAAAGATCAGTTAAAAGCCACAATGTCAAAAATAGCAAACTTCAAGGCTTATTCTGCAAAAGAAGACAATCAGGAACGTTATGTATTTATCGAGACTCTGGTTCAGGCATGCAATAAGGCACAAGTACAGCTGCATAAAAAAGTAAAACTTGTAATAGACAAAATCGATGATGATGTTATAAATCTTGGCCCACGCAGGGACATAAAAGAAATAATAATACAGATGATCCGCAATGCCATTGCCCATGGCATAGAAACACCAGAAGAAAGGGAAAATTTAACAAAGGAATCAGAAGGTATAATACGTTTGTCAATTATATATGACGGGAATGATATATTAATTACATTTACTGATGATGGTAAAGGTATAGATTTTGACAAGATAAGAGAAAAAGCAGAAAGCAAAAACCTTTTACAAAACCCGGCAGATGCAAACAATAAAAATGTCCTTATAAGAACACTTTTTTCACCGGGATTTTCTACTTCCGAAGTTTCAGACCATTATTCAGGCCGCGGCATTGGACTTAGCCTTGTAAAGGATCGCTTAAAAAACCTGAATGGCAACATAAAGATAACAACATTGCAGGGGAAAGGCACTACATTCAATATAAAGATACCCATGGAAATACCTTTAACCGAGAATAAAGCGTCTTAATATCAGTTAATCGAAATCAATTAATCATTTGTTGCTTCAAGAGCAATGGAAAGGGAAAAATTCTCTTTGCCAAAAATAATAAAAGGTATACATATAACCCTGGCCTGGGCATCAGGCCAGTTAATCGTATGTTCTTTCCCCTTTACAAGAGTTGGAAGGGATATGGCCAGCCTAAATGATTCTTCAAGGTCGTACTTAACGTTTCCTGCAATAATATTAATAATCTCGCCTACAGCGTCAATAACATCATTATAAACTATCCCAAACCCTGTCTGCTTACCGGTAAGAATGCCGGTTAATTTTATTGCAAGGTCATCTCTCATGGAAAGAACTACAGCTCCGCGAGCTTCTCCGGTTAACCCAATAACCGCAGAAATATCCCATTCAGTAATTTTCTCTTTCTCAATAAAATAAGGTACTTTGGCTTCCAGTTCTTCGCCAAGAAATTCCTTAAATACATTCTTACATACAGAAATAAACGGTTTTACATATTCTTTCAAATTCTACCTCTTCTAACTGGTTATCGCATAACTTTAGATACTTTTTCTCCAAATATTTTTGCATTTATTGGTTTTACTATATAATCAGTAGCACCCATTTTTAATGCTTCTATTACATTATATCTTGCCTTTTCGCTGGTTACCATTATAATGGGCAAATTCTTGTATGTTTCCATGGAACGTACTTTTTTGAGGAACTCAATTCCCAATAGTTTAGGCATATTCCAATCCAAAAGAATTAAATCTACTGGATTTTTCCACAATAAGTCTAAAGCCTTTTCGCCATCTTCAGCTTCTAAATAATTGCATGGAATTCTAAGCTCAGAAAAATGGCTTTTAACAATTGTACGCATGATCCTGGAATCATCAACAACTAAAACAGTTTTCATAAATGTATTATACACAATAAGTTAATATTTGTAAACAATAACTTTTTAATAATTATTTACCCATTTTTTCTTTTAATTCTTTAAGAGCAGCACTGGCTGCAGTCTCCTTTTCCAGTTTTTCGAAGTTTCTGTCCTGTTCTGCCTGCTTTTCTTCCCCAGGCATACGGCCGCATAGAATAAGAAGTTCCTGTTCAAGCAGATCCGGGTCTACACTCCTTTCTTTGGCAGGCATTACCATCAGCTCTTTTTTTAAATTGTCTATAGTTACCATTAATTCAGCTGCTTCATTTTCCAGAGCTGTTTTCTTTATTTTAACTCTTTCCCATTCAGAAATAGCATATTCAAGGAGATCTTTATCCTCACTATTACGGGCTAAAGAGATGCGTTTTTCCCACTTTATTTCTTCTTCTAAAAGCCCATTTATTTCCATTTCAATAAGTTTGAGAGTACTTAAATAACCAAATACATATTCCCTTGAAATATTCATTTTATTCATTAAAGCTTTAGCTTTCTGCCGATCTTTATGGCAGCTATAAGGTTTTCTGCAGCAAAACTTAAATTACAGGGGCCGTTTGCAAGCAAAGCTTCAAGGCTTGTCTCCCCGGAAGAAATTGACATGGCATAGTCAAAAACTTTAAAAAAATCACCGGAAGGCAGTCTTTTTTCAACTGCATCTGCATCACAGCTGTTTTTACTGACACCGCTTAAAGCACCTGATAGCAGAGCTGTTGGGACGCCTGCTTTACGGGCTTCGCCTGCAACAACAGAGCAGAGTTTACCCAAAGATATGGTCTGCCCGTCTGTTCTGCCCTCCCCTGTAATTACAAGCACAGCATCATTTAAATGCTTAAAAAAACCTGCATGCCGCATAACCAAAAGCGCTCCAGATTCCATTTTTGCATTCATGCACACACGCATGGCAGCACCCACACCTCCTGCAGCTCCGTCACCTGGCTGCTCAAGGTCTTTTGCAAGCCCTGCCTTTATCCAGGCTTCTGCCAATTTTGCTAGACCAGCATCTAAAAGCTTTACCATTCCCGGATCAGCACCTTTTTGCGGTCCAAAAATCGCAGAAGCTCCGCGTTCACCCAAAAGCGGGTTTGTTACATCGCAAGCAACTGTAATGGACACATTTTTAAGCCTTTCGTCTGCTCCGCTTGGATCAAAAGAAGCTATTTTTGCAAGCGCCTGCCCCCCGTCTCCAACATCCTTATTGTTTACATCCAATATTCTGAACCCAAGGGCACTTAACATGCCTATACCGCCGTCATTTGTGGCACTCCCGCCTATACCTATGATCAATTCTTTTGCACCAGTGTCTAAAGCTGCTTTTATCAGCTCTCCAGTGCCTCTGCTTGTGGCTTTTAAAGGATTAAGATCTTTACGGTCAAGGAGATCAATGCCTGAAGCACTGGCCATATCCAAAACAGCTGTGGAACCATTATTGATTAGGCCAAACTCTGCTGTATGTTTTTTTCCCAAAGGGCCTGTAACTTCTATGCTGACAAAGTTGCCTCCGGCAGCCTGGGTCACAGCCTTTGCTGTTCCTTCTCCGCCGTCAGCCAGGGGGATTTTTATTATTTTTGCATCTTTTTCTGCCCTAAGTATCCCTTCTTCAATAGCAGTGCATACTTCCGGAGAACTCATATTTCCTTTATATGAATCAGGCGCAATAATTATCTTCATTTCTTATCTCCTATTTATATCATTTTATCACAAAAAACATGATAAAAAAACCAAATTTTGAAGCAAGATGAATCATAAACCCTTTATATATATGTAAGGGGGCAAATGAATATGAAAACACGATTTTTAATAATGGTTTTTTGGGCACTTGATTGTTTACTGTTTTTTCCCGCGTGTAAAGGCAATATTGGAACTAATTATAAGCTTGCTGATGAACTTACTGCAATGGTCTGGAATGTGCAGAACCTCTTTGACGGAGAGGAAGCAGGGGATGAATATGCTGATTTTAGGGAAGGGAGCGGATGGACGCAGGAAAAATACAAGGCCAGGCTTCTGTCAATAAGCCAGGGTATTATTGGCATAAAAGCTGGGTCTAAACCGCAGGTGCCGGACATAATCGGTCTTATAGAAGTAGAAAACTCCAATGTGTTGGAAGATCTGGCAAAAGGCCATCTTTTGGAACATGGTTTTATAGAAACATTTTTTGGTCGTGTCCCGGGAATGGCAACAGGCATAGGGGTTTTAAGCCGCCTGCCTTTGGAAAAAGCAATACTTCATTCAATTACAGTTAATGGAGAGACTAGCCCGCGGCCCATGCTGGAAGTTCATGTTGAAGCAGCTGGGGAGCAGCTTGTGTTTTTTGTATGCCACTGGAAATCAAAACTGGGAGGAGATAATGCAACAGAGCATTTAAGAAGGGCTTCAAGCCGCATAGTAATGCGCCGTGTTTTGGAATTAAAAAAAGAAAAACCAGGGGTTCCTGTTATTGTTATGGGCGATCTTAATGTCAACCATGATGAATTTTACAGGCGCGGCAGCTCTGTTATAACAGCTCTGATGCCGGATAGTGCTGCTACAGCTGATATGCACATGACAGCTTCTCTAGGCTCTTTATTTCAAGGCTCTTTATTGCCCGCTACACTGGATTTTCTTGTATTGAGCAATAACAAACCCCCAAGACCTGAATATTTTGACGCTTGGGTACCTGTATTTTATTCAGCCTGGGAAAATGAACTGCAAGACGGCTCTTATTTTTACAGGGATAATTGGGAAACAATAGATCATATACTTATGACAGAGGAGCTTTTTGATCAAAAAGCCTGGGATTTAGAATCGATACATGTGTTAAATGATCCGCCTTTTGTTAATTCAAATGCAACACCAAATTCATATAACCAGCGTACAGGTTTTGGTTTAAGCGATCATCTGCCCCTGGTGCTTGTGCTGCGGCTGGCAGATTGAGCATTGTTGTTGTTACTCGCAGAGCCGCAGAGAGGAAGTGATTATAATTCCAAGTCCATGGTTTGGACTTTGTTCACAGCATAATCTGCAAACTCATCAACTTTCATGGCAGGGAGCTGTCTTCCGTCCCTTAAACGTATTGAGACAGTTCCCTCCCCTGCTTCGCGCTCGCCTATGACAAGCATGTAGGGGATTTTTCTGTTCTGGCAATTTCGTATTTTGGCATTAAGCCGCGAATCATCAAACTCCGGGGAAACACGCAGATCGCGTGCTTTTAATTCATCTACAACTTTGGAGGCATACTCATTAAAGTTTTCTGCCACTGGTATTACAGCGACTTGCTCTGGCGCAATCCATGGGGGGAAAGCTCCGGCATAATGTTCTATAAGCACGCCAAAAAAGCGTTCAAGGCTGCCCAAAAGCGCGCGGTGAACCATATAAGGCTGCTTTTGCTTTCCGTCTGTGTCGTTATACGTCATGCCAAAGCGTTCCGGCTCGTTAAAGTCAAACTGGATCGTGGTCATCTGCCATTCACGTCCAAGGGCATCTTTTATCTTTAAGTCTATCTTGGGGCCGTAAAACGCGCCGCCGCCTTCGTCAATCTCGTAGGCAAGGCCCTCTGCATCCACTGCTTTGCGCAGGCTTTCCAAAGCCTTGTCCCAGCGGCTCTGTTCCCCAACCGAGTCTTTGGGCCGGGTTGCCAGGTATGCCTTTATGTCCTTAAACCCAAATGTACGCCACATTTTTAAGCTGAACCTAAGGACTTCCAGGATCTCACTTTCGATCTGTTCGGGCGTGCAGATGATATGTGCATCATCCTGGGTAAAACCCCTAACGCGCAAAAGGCCGTGGAGTACACCGCTTCTCTCGTAACGGTATACAGTACCCATCTCTGCCCAGCGCAAAGGAAGCTCGCGGAAACTATAACCCTTGTTTTTATAAACAAGTATGTGGAAGGGACAGTTCATGGGCTTTATGTAATATTCCTGATTGTCAATTTCCATGGGGCTGTACATGCCCTCCCTGTAAAAACCAAGGTGCCCTGATTTTTCCCAAAGCCAGCTTTTTCCAATATGGGGAGTGTAGAGTATCTCATAGCCATTCCTGTAATGCTCTTTGCGCCAATAATCCTCGATAGCAACCCTGATCCTCGAACCCAATGGATGCCAGTATATAAGCCCTGCGCCTGCCTCCTCATGTGTGGAATAAAGGTCAAGGTCTTTTCCAATGCGCCGGTGATCCCGTTTTTCGATTTCATCCAGCCAGGCCAGGTGTGCCTTAAGGTCTTTGGGGTTTTCCCATGCAGTAGCATAGATGCGGGTAAGCATGGGTTTGTTTTCATCCCCGCGCCAGTAAGCGCCGGCAATGCTCATGAGCTTGAAAGCCCCGGAGTGAATCTCCCTTGTGTTCTGTACATGAGGGCCGCGGCATAGGTCAAACCACAATAGGTTTCCATCAACATCGCGGTTTTCAAAAATTGTAATGGCTTCTGTTTCAGGAAGTTCGTTTATAAGTTCAAGTTTGAAAGGCTCATCGCTGAATCGTTTTAGGGCTTCATCCTTGCTTAATTCTATTGGGACAAAGTCCAGGCGGCTTGACAGTAATTTCTTCATCTCCTCTTCGATAAGGGGAAGAACGTCAGTTGTAATTGCCTCTTTGGCTTTTTCTGTAAACTGGAAATCATAGTAAAAGCCGTTCTCAATGGACGGGCCTATGGCAACTTTTGTGCCAGGAAAAAGGCGTGTGACAGCAAGGGCCATGATATGGCTTACAGAATGACGGATAATTGCGAGTTTATCGCTTGCTTCGGGTTGTTGGCTTACTTCGGGTTTATCGTTTTCAGGCATATATTTATTAGGACATGGAGAGCATTTTTTGTCAATTACTCTGGATATTTTATCACGCAAAGAGATTTTACGGATTTATTTCACGCCAAGACGCAGAGACGCGGAGAAAAGATAAATAAAAAACTTGTTTTCTCCTTCTCCGTGTCTTTGTATCTCTGTGCGTTATAACCAGATAATCCGTGGCTAATCTACGCTAATTAAAACTGCCAGTTGGCATCGGTTTCAGAATTGAGATTTACCCCGGGCCCGACAGTGGTATTCAGCCACTTTTCAGGTCTGGCTCCAAATTGTACTATATATACCGCGTGACCTCTGGATGCGCCTATAACTCTATTGCTATTATCACCTGCATTGTTACCGTAAATAGTGCCGCCGGTTTTTTTAAATGTTACATCTGTTCCACCTCTAACGTGCACGCCTCCGCCGTTGATAAAATTACCCCACGCATAACTCTCAAAATAAGAAGTATTACCACTAATTATACCGCCTTCCATGTTGAAGCGCCCGCCTGTAACATTTACCCCGCCGCCGCCGCCAGCTTCGGTATTATTACTAATTATACCACCGTACATATTGAAAGTTGTCCCTCCACCAGCTTGACCGCCTACATTCACTCCGCTACGTTTATTATTACTGATGATTCCACCTTCCATATTAAAGATACCGCCTGTATGTATAGACACCCCGTTTCCATTGTTCTCAGTGATAATTCCGCCTTTCATATTAAAAATTCCGGTAGTATCAACTGCACCAGTACTACTTATGCTATTTCGCAGGGTTATGCCATCATACATGGTAATTATGTTTGTACTGCTCGGAACATCAGTAATTATTAAGTTTCCACGGCCATCAAGAACAAGCTGACCCCGCATACCCATTGCTCCAAGTTTAAGGTGTACGTTACTTAATCGGAAAAAAGATCCACTACCAGTAGTTCTGGAAATAGTAACTGTATCTTCGGCAATCAGGATTATATTATTGTGAAGATTAATATCATTGGGAAACTCCATATCGTTCTTTATAAGAATGTATTCCTCAGCATTGCCAGCATTATTCAATGCTGCCCGAAATTGCGATTCGTTAATAACTTCTGTGGCAGGCAGCATGGAAATATGTGCATTGTTTGTTTGACCAGATCGGATTTCAACAGTATCAATACCATAAGCACGCAGCATACGGGAAGGGAATTGATTATATGCCGCAGGTCTATCACCCACTGCTCTGACATTAATTGAATATAATCCAGATGCCAAATTACTAAACCTTGCAGTGCCTGTGCCTGTAAATGTTTGGCGTCGGGTTCCGCCAGGACCAATAATTATTACTTCATGCTCAAAGTCAAGGTATTCATTACCCTGCCAGATCGCCCTTGAAGAATCGCCTATGCTTATTGTAAGGCTTCCCATGTCAGCGCCATAGGGGGAAAAACAGGTTACAAGGATAAAGGCAGCAGTAAAATTAATTATTATAAAAGCAGCATATGCTTTTAGGTTTATTGTTTTTATAAAGGTCATATAGGCCTCCCCTGATTTATTTAAGCTTAGCATGGAATCAAGGATTATTCAATAAGAATCTATCACGCAAAGAAATTTTTCTTGCTTTTTTCACACGGAGGCACAGAGATCACGGAGGCACGGAGGTAAGAAAAAAGGATAATGAAGAATAATAAGTTAGAAGCTTCTTTCTAATTTTTCCCGCCTCAGCGTCCTTTGCGTCTTGGCGTCTTGGCGTGCAAAATATCCGTGTTAATCCGTGTAATCCGCGGCTTATTGCCAGCCAGTTCCTGGTGCTTCTGAATTAAGATTCACACTTGGTCCAATAGTGGTATTTAGAAATTTTGTACTACGAGTGGGCATACTTCTTAATGTCACAAACACCGCATGACCACCAAGTGTCGCTATATTGCTGTCAACTCCTGCATCATTGCCATAAATAGTGCCACCGGTTTTAGTAAAAATGCCTGTATCAAACACATATACCCCACCGCCAGCATGAGATGTAATATTACCACTGATGGTACCACCCTGCATATTAAAGATTCCCATAGCTACATATACCCCGCCTGCAGTATTAGGATTATTATTATTTCTAATAGTTCCGCCATACATATTAAAGCTTGCATGCGGAAATGCTGGATCAGAACCATTATGCACACCAAGCTCATTATCGCTGATGGTTCCTCCTCTCATATTAAAAATTCCATCATTGACAACTCCAATAACATTATCAATAATGGTTCCGCCGTTCATTATTAGATTTCCTTCATTTTTTATTGCATTACTCGCATTCCGCAGAGTGATGCCATCGTTTATAGTAAGTAGGCTGCTTTCAGGATAACTGGGATCAAAAGTAATTAAAGGAGATGTATTAATTCCAATAAAAACAATATTACCAAGCATACCAGGTTCCCCTAGAATAAGCATGCTGTGGTCTTGTATTTCAAAAAGTGCTCCATTACTCGTAACAGTTACTGCTTCTTCAGCAATAATTGTGATATCTATGCCAGAAATAATTGCAAATGGGAATGTTACTGGTGATGTTGAAATTGTCATATTATTTTTAATTAAAATATATTCACTTGTGGTTGGATCCACCAAATCAATGGCTTGGCTAAACTGCGCCTGGTTTGTAACTTCTGTGGCAGGCAGCATGGAGATATGTGCATTGTTTGTTTGCCCAGATCTGATCTCAACAGTATCAATGCCATAAGCCCGCAGCATGCGGGATGGGAATTGATTATATGCCACAGGCCTATCACCCACTGCCCTGACATTAATGGAATATGATCCAGATGCCAAATTACTAAACCTTGCAGTGCCTGTGCCTGTAAATGTTTGACGCCTGGTTCCGCCAGGACCAATAAGTATTACTTCATGCTCAAAGTCAAGGTATTCATTTCCCTGCCAGATCGCCCTGGAAGAGTCGCCTATAGATATAGTAAGACTTCCAGTATCAGCTCCATATGGGGAAAAACAGGTTAGTAGGATAAAGGCAGCAGTAAAATTAATTATAATAAAAGCAGCAAATGTTTTTAGGTTTATTGTTTTTATAAAGGTCATATAGGCCTCCCTTGATATTTGATAATACCATGGAATCAAGGATTATTCAATAAGAATTTATAACCTTGCTGGAATTTTATCACACGGAGACACGGAGAACACAGAGAAATGGAAAAAGGATAAAGAAAAATAATAAGTTAGAAGCTTCTTCCTAATTTTTCCCGCCTCAGCGTCCTTTGCGCCTTGGCGTCTTGGCGTGCAAAATGACCGAATATTTCAATTCATGCCAAAAAACTCGCGGTAGATTATTCTTGCAGAAGGAAATCTAAAAATCACAAAGTCGTCATCCTTGTAATCCGGTTCAAGACCAAAAAGAGCACGCTCCCGTCCAAACCTCTCCCATTCGCTAGAGCTAAGGAGCAGGAAGGATTCACCTTCATAATACGAAGAATCAAATACCCTTACATGATTTAAGGAATCCTGCAGCCGAAATATACGCGAATCAGTTCTAAGCCTGTTTATTGCAAAACCAGCCATTTCTATTTTGCCATTGGACAATTCTGTTGTTATATTGGCGTTCCAGAATTGCGCAAAGCCGTAATCAAGATTATTGTCCGCAAGGTATTGTATATATGGTTTGCGGATAGAGTTTATATCCATTACAAAGAGCTTTTGAAAATTAAAAATGCCCTGTCCTATTAAAAAAAACAAAACTCCAAAAATAATTATATTACGCTTTATTTGCGTAAAATTATTTTCCGCATATTCAAAAAGCAGGGCTGCAAGGGGAATGTATAAAATCATAAATGGAATAAAATACCTGCTGATAATTACTTGCTCAATTACAATAAATATAAAAATATTAAACATGGTAGAAGCTGCAAAGAAAATCAGCAGAAATCGCCGGGGCTCATCCATGCAGCCACCATAACGACAGGCTCTGTAAACTGTGTATAAAAACACAATGCTTGCAAATATAGCTGTTATACTAAAAAACCCCTGTATTGATATAAACGGTATGCCAACAGAAAGCCCAAAAAAACCTGCAATATTTGCAAAGCTTCTGCTTATTTTAAGAAAAAAATCCACATATAGATTATCTATATTCATGGTTTCATAAGAATGGAATGTATATATAAAACGTAAAAAATAATTACCAATATACCCAAGACAGCACAAGACAAAACCATAGGCTCCAAGGAATAAGGGAAATTGCTTTTTTTGTTTTATCCATATATACACAGAAGCCAGAGCCAGGGGGATATGGATATTAAGGAGTGAACGTATGCTTTGCAATCCAAGTATCAATGAGAGGAGTGAAAAAAACAAGAATGAAACTGTAATTAAATTGGGCTTTTCTCTCCCCTCAGCATTATGCACAAGCTTTGTAAAAAGCCCCAGAATAATAAAAAGCTGTGTTATAAAAAAAGTATAATATCCGCCAAACAATACATAATTCCAAAAATCATAGGATAGGGGTATAATAAGAAAAAAAGCGCTAATCAATATCCAGTTAAACTTTACTTTAAACTGCTTCATCATAAATAAATAAGAAAAAATCAAAACAAGATTATTTAAAAATATATTTATAGAACGTATGAGCGCCCAGTTTTCAAAAGACCCAAGAAGTTTGAACAAAGGCATGGTAAATATGGTTTGGTATACAAGGCGTATTTCTGTAGAATAAAACCAGGAAGCGCTTACAAGGGTATTTTCTTGTGCAAGAATTTTTCCAAGCACCATTTCTGAGGAATGATCGCTGTCAAGCCACTTATATCCATAAAAATAGGAAAAAACACTTATAAAGCAAAGGAATAAAAGCAGAGCGATTATTAATATAATGTTAATTGAATTTTTTCTTAATACCATAAGCCAATCCATTTAAAGCCAATTTAAACATTTTCCAAACATTGTATTTACTCTTTCCTGCCAAACGCTGCTTCCTGTCATAATAAACAATATTGGTTTTGAATCCAAGACCCGGAATAATGCCGCGTAAAAAATAATTTGGTTTTTTATATTTTTCTAAAACAACAGCAAGACCATCAATGGCATTTTTACTCATAAGACGGAAATCCGCGTGGTTTTTTATAAAGTCTATACCCAGAAAACGCATTAGACAATAAAAAAGGCCGGCACTTGTTTTTTTTAATAAACCATCACCCTGCCTGCCAGAGCGCACGCCCAGGACAATCTCAAAGCCGGATAGAAAAATCTCAAGCATACTGTCAATTGCAATAATATCATCCTGTAGATCTGCATCCATTGTTATAACAACATCAGCATAATCCCTTGTATGGAACATACCGCAGACAAGAGCGTTCTGGTGTCCACGGTTTACAAGCAATCTTATGCCTTGTATAAGGCTTGGGTTTTCTTTTTGAAATTGTTCTATCAAGTTCCAGGTATTGTCTTTTGAACCGTCATCGATAAAAAGCAGGGATGATTTTTTAGAGATTATGTGTTTTGATACAAGCTCTTTGATTTTACAGGACAGTTTTTCAATGCTTATGGGTAAAACTTCTTCCTCATTATAGCAGGGAATGACTATTACAAGTATTGGGTTTTTAGGACTAAAATTCATATTTTATTCACGCAAAGAAATTTTTCGGATTTTTCACGCAAAGACGCAAAGAGATTTTTTGATTTATTTCTCACAGAGACACGGAGACCACGGAGGACACAGAGGAAAGAAATAAAATAAATTTTTCTCATTATTCTTTTTTATTTTCTCTCCGTGTTCTTTGTGTCTTTGTGCCTCCGTGCGATATAAACGGATAATCAGTGGCTATTACCAGTTGGTGGCTTCTGAGTTAAGATTCACACTTGGCCCGGCAGTTGTATTTCGCACCCTTGCATATCTGCTGATTGATGGCGGTGAAGATCCATCATCTACCTGCTCCACGTACACCGCATGCCCGCCATTTGTCGCATGATTGCTGTTAGCTCCCTCATTATTACCATAAATAGTGCCGCCGGTTTTTGTAAAAATGCCTGTCTCAAACACATACACACCACCGCCATAGCCATCAGCAAAATTACCACTAATAGTGCCGCCCCTCATGGTAAAGGTTCCGTAACTAACATAAACCCCGCCGCCTTCAGCTGTGTTTTTATTATCTGTGATTCTTCCACCTTCCATAGTAAAGATTCCATCATTTAAAATAGAGACACCTATTAGATTATTTGAAATAACACCCCCAAGCATATTAAATGTTCCTCCAACATCTACTGCAGTAGAAGAGCTTTTAAGAGTTACTCTATCATGCATGGTAAATTGTGCGCCAACAGAAACTTCAATTACATAATTAATTGAATTATTACCATCTAGAACAAGATTTCCTCTCATACCTGGAGCCCCAAGTACAAGTTCGTTGTTTAAAATGTTAAATATAGAAACAGTGGTTCCAGGCACAGTGGTAATGCTTACTGTTTCTTCAGCAATAAGAGTGATTTTATTGGTACTAGGGAGATTGGTACTGCTAATGTTAATCGTATCCGTAAGCTCTATATCATCTTTTATTACAATATATTCTCCCCTGGGATCATTCGCTAGGTATAAAGCTTGGTAAAACTGCGCTTCGTTTGTGACTTCTGTTGCAGGAAGCATTGAGATATGTGCATTGTTTGTTTGCCCAGATCTAATATCAACAGTATCAATGCCATAAGCACGCAGCATGCGGGATGGGAAATTAGGATTAGGAGCAGTAGTTGGATTAGGTTGATTATATACAGCAGGCGTATCACCCACTGCCCTTACATTAATAGAATATGTTCCGGATGCCAAATTACTAAACCTTGCAGTGCCTGTGCCTGTAAATGTTTGACTTCGTGTTCCGCCAGGGCCAATAAGTATTACTTCATGTTCAAAGTCAAGGTATTCATTTCCCTGCCAGATCGCCCTGGAAGAGTCGCCTATAGATATTGTAAGACTTCCCATGTCAGCGCCATAGGGGGAAAAACAGGTTAGAAGGATAAAAGCAGCAGTAAAATTAATTATTATAAAAGCAGCAAATGCTTTTAGGTTTATTGTTTTTATAAAGGTCATATAGGCCTCCCTTGATTTATTTAAGTTTAGCATGGAATCAAGGATTAAGCAATAAGAATTTATATCCTTGTCGGAATTTTATCACACAGAGACACAGAGATCACGGAGAACACAGAGGAAAGAAAAAAAGGATAATGATAAAAAATTACTTTTTACCTTCCTTCTTTATGTCCGCCACTTCGTGGCTCTTCGAATCAGTGTCCTTTGTGCCTCTGTGTGAGAATTTAGAGAAAAAGGCCTTTTTGTGATAAAATCAGGATAATTTTTATCTTTACCTTGCAGGAGTTTTTTGTAAAGTCTATAGTTATCTTATGAAACTTCTGTGGAGAATAGCAAAAGAGGCAAAAAAATACAGGGGACTGCTTTTTATTGGAATAATGGCAACCCTGTTTTTGACTGGTGTGAACCTGGCAGCACCCAGGCTCCTTGCCCGTATGACAGGCATAGTCCAGCACGGAATAACAGACATGAACGAAATCGTGCGCTTGGTTATTGCCCTGCTTGGGCTTTATTTGCTGCGTGTGCTTTTCCGCTTTTTAAGCAGTTATTTATGCCATAAAGCTGCATGGAATCTTGTATGGGACCTTAGAATGGTTGTGTATAACCGTATTCAGGGTTTTTCTCTTTCGTTTTTTCACAAAACACAGACAGGCGATCTTATGAGCCGGGTTGTAAATGACACCGCGACATTTGAACAGCTTTACGCGCATGTAATTCCAGAAACAATTACAAATGCACTTACACTTATAGGCGTTGTTGTGATCCTTTTTTCAATAAACCCAATGCTGGCAGCTCTGACCTGTATACCAATCCCCTTTATCCTTGGCTCAGGATGGATATTGATGAAAAAGGTCAGACCCAAATTTCGCATGATGCAAAAATCCCTGGCAGGTCTCAACTCCCAGCTTCAGGATAATTTATCCGGCATAAGGGAAATCCAGGCATTTGGCCAGCAGCAAAGAGAGAGCAGCCGTGTGGATCAAAAGGCCGGGGAGTTTACAAAAGCCACGCTTTCTGCACTTAAGATAAACGCGATATTTCATCCTTCTGTGGAATTTCTGACAGCACTTGGGTCGGTTATCATAGTTGGGTTTGGCGGCTTACTTGCTTTTAACATGAGGATCAATGCAGAGGAAGTTGTGGCTTTCCTACTTTATCTGGCTCTTTTTTATGCGCCGATTACAGGCCTTGCCCAGCTTTTGGAAAGCGCGCAGCATTCCCTGGCAGGGGCTGAGCGGGTTCTTGAGATTTTTGATACTGCCTCGGAAGTTAATGATTCAAGCAATGCTGCGGACCTTCCTCCTGTTAAGGGACATATTTGTTTTGAAAATGTCTTTTTCCATTATATCAAAGGCACACCCATACTTGAGAATATCAGCTTTGAAGTTAAGCCAGGCCAGACCATTGCCCTGGTTGGCCCAACAGGTGTTGGCAAGACAACGATCATTCAGCTTGCTGCCCGTTTTTACGATCCAGTTACAGGATGCATAACAATTGACGGCCATGATCTGCGCAGCATTACTCAAAACAGTCTGCGCAATAATATTTCCATGGTTTTACAGGACACATTTTTGTTTAACGGCACAATTGCAGAAAACATCGCCTATGCAAAGCCGCTTGCAAGTCCAATGGAAATCGAGGAAGCTGCAAAAGCAGCAGGGGTCTACGATGATATTATGGAAATGCCGGACAAGTTTAACACAGAAACAGGTGAGCGCGGCATAAGGCTTTCCGGCGGACAGAAGCAGCGCATCTCCATTGCGCGTGCCATTTTGCGCGATGCCCCGGTATTGATTCTGGACGAGGCAACCGCGTCTGTTGATATGCAGACAGAAGCGCAGATTCAGGCAGCCATTGCAAAGATGCATGGCACGCGGACAATAATTGCCATTGCGCACAGGCTTTCCACAATACGCAGCGCAGACATAATTCTGGTTTTCAAAGACGGGAAAATAGTACAGCAGGGAAATCACGAGGAACTTATAAACATAGAAGGGCTTTATAAGAACCTGTATATTTCACAGGAATTGTAGCAAAGTCTGGCAGTTTCACGCAAAGACGCAAAGGCGCGGAGAGGAATGGAGATAGGAAAAGTAGATAGTGTCACAAAAGCAGGCAGGTCTTGTTAAATTCCTGTTAAACATAATAAAATAATAACATGGTATGCAAATGTACTTTATTTGTCCGCACATATGAATGCGACACTAATGGTCATGTGAACAATGCCAATTACCTTAATTATCTGGAATATGCCAGATACGAGCTGCTCAAGGATGTTGGTTTTGATTATCAAAAAATGATGAAGGCTGGCTACGGGATTTTTGTTGCCCGTATTGAGATCGACTATAAGATGCAGGCTCTGGCAGATGATGAACTGTCAATAAAATCCTGGCCCATAAAAAAAGGCGCTGTAAGCGGAATTATTGCCCAGGAAATATGGCGCGGGGATGACCTTCTTATAGAAGCTAAAGTTACATGGGCTTTTGTGGACTCAAAAGGCATGCCGACAAAAATCCCGCCAGAATTTGATATGCCCGGCCTTAAACCAGAACCCCCCGCCGAGCGAGGAACGAGCCCGGCCCAAAGGTCCGCAGGTTCCCCTCCGGTACCCTCTGAAATATATTAAATACTTGTTTTTAATGTGCTTTCTTTTTCAAAACGTTTTTGTGCCAGTTCTATAAGCATATCAATTAACTGAGAATAGGAAATGCCGCTTGCTTCCCAGAGCTTTGGGTACATGCTTATCTTTGTAAAGCCGGGCATGGTATTAATTTCATTAACAAATATTTTATTGTTAGCTGTCATAAAAAAATCAACCCGTCCAAGACCTTCACATTCAAGCACAGTAAATGTTTTTATTGCAAGTTCTTTTATTTTTTGTGCATTCTCGTCACTTATATTGGCCGGGATAACAAGAGCAGCACCTTGTTCGTCAATATACTTTGCGTCGTAGGAATAAAAATCATGGCTGGAAATTATTTCCCCCACTGCCGAGGCTTTTGGATCTTCATTGCCAAGCACTGAACACTCAAGCTCCCTTCCTTCAATACATTCTTCAATAATAATTTTTTTATCAAAACCAAAGGCTGTTTTTATTGCAGTCAAATATCCTTTTTCATCCTGTATCTTGCTTACTCCCACAGAAGAACCCATGTTAGCTGGCTTTATAAAAAGGGGCAAACCCAGTTCTGTGCTGATTTCATTAAAACCCGGAGATTTTTCATGTGCCTTAATTGTTCTAAAGCGAGGTATAGGAAGTCCTGCATCGCGCAAAAGCCTCTTCATCACATCCTTGTCCATGGAAACTGCTGAACCAAGTATACTTGAACCAACAAAGGGAATGCTTGCAAGTTTGAGCAAGCCCTGGACAGTACCATCTTCGCCAAAAGGCCCGTGGAGTATGGGAAAAACCACGTCAAGAGAATGTATGCCTGACTCAGATATAATATTCCTGCTTTCAGGTGCAAGCATAACTTTGTCTTCTGTTGGATGAAGGCTGATTTTTTTTGGATCATCAGTATTAAGCAGAAAGCGGGAGGTATCGGCAAGCAGCCAGCGGCCGTTTTTATCAATGCCTATCAGTATTGGATTATATTTACTGCGATCAAGGGCATCGTATACATTGCGTGCTGATTGCAAAGAAACTTCGTGTTCAGCTGATTTTCCGCCGAATAAAATGCCAATATTTAATTTTTTCATTGCATACCCTGCTTGACAAAACACTATATAAATTAAATCCTATTTTATAGCAAAGTTTATAATTTTGAGAAGGGGTTTAAACATATGTCAGACATTTCGAGTGAATATAAAGGCAAGGCAACAATGGAAAAGATCACGTCTTTGGCAAAAAGACGCGGGTTTGTGTTTCAATCATCAGAAATATACGGGGGCCAGAGAGGCGCCTGGGATTACGGCCCTTTGGGCATAGAGCTTAAAAACCGTATAGCCGCTTCCTGGTGGAAGGAGATGACCCAGCTCAATGACGATATTGTAGGTCTTGATGCATCGATTTTAATGCATCCGCGGGTTTGGGAAGCCTCAGGCCATGTGGAAAACTTTACTGACCCGCTGGTTGACTGTAAAAAATGCAAGTCCCGCTTCCGCGATGATATGATCCCAGAAGAAAACCTAAAGGAAAAAAAATGCCCTGATTGCGGCGGCGAACTCACAGACCCGCGCAATTTTAATTTAATGTTTAAAACCCATATAGGCCCTGCAGAAGATACTGCAAGTGTAGTTTATCTGCGTCCTGAAACCGCACAGGGTATATATGTAAATTATAAAAACATTATTCAATCAAACAGAATGAAAATCCCGTTTGGCATTGCACAGATTGGAAAGGCTTTCCGCAATGAAATCGTTACAAAAAACTTTATATTCCGTACCTGTGAATTCGAGCAGATGGAAATGCAGTACTTTGTAAAGCCCGGAGAGGATGAAAAATGGTTTGATAAATGGCGGGAACGCCGCTGGGCATATTACGAAAGGCTCGGTGTAAAAATTGATCACCTGCGCTGGCATCAGCATCCAATTGACAAACGCGCCCACTATGCTAAAGATGCTTATGATATTGAGTATTTGTTCCCAATGGGATGGAGTGAACTGGAAGGCGTACACAATAGGTCTGATTATGATCTTGGCAGACACACAGAGTATTCTGGTAAAGATATGCAGTACATTGACCAGGACGATAACAATGCACGTTATATTCCGTATATAATTGAAACATCAGCCGGACTTACACGCAATGTATTGATGATACTCTGCGATGCTTATGACGAAGAACAGGTCGATGATGAACTGCGGACCGTATTGCGTTTCCACCCCACACTGGCTCCCATTACAGTTGCTGTTCTGCCCCTGATGAAAAAGGACGGTCTTGCTGAGCTTGCCAATGATATACGCCAGGAACTAAAAGATGATTTTTCAACAGACTATGATCAGGCTGGCGCAATAGGCCGCCGCTACCGCCGACAGGATGAGGCAGGAACGCCTTTCTGCGTTACTGTTGATTATGAGTCCAAAGATGATCACTCTGTTACCCTGCGTTTCCGCGATTCCATGGAACAGGTACGGGTAAAAAGAACAGAACTGGCAGAAAGGCTGCGTAAGGAAATCAAAGAGTACAAGAGAATTAAATAGAACCTTTTTGCTTCTTGTAATGCAGAAAATCAAAGCGGGTAACAATTCCCGCAAGCTTTTGATTTTCAAGAATGGGAATATATCCGATATTGTGCCTGTAAAAAATAAGTTCTACCTCGCGCATGGTAATGGAAGCATCTGCGCTTATTGCGGGCTTTGACATATAGGCGCTGATCGGTGCATGCATGGCAGAAGCTTTCCTGGCTTTCATTATATCTTTAAGACTTATAAACCCTGATACTTCTTCTCTGTCATTTAAAACAGGCATCCCTGTATGATTTACTTCTTCCAAAAGCTTTGACGCTTCAAGAAGCGTATTGTTTTCATTTATAACCCGCACTTCCCTTGACATAATATCCCGCGCACGTACAGCCGGGGTAAGGGACATTCCCAGATGAGAAAGCAGTTCTACAAAAAATGACCTGCCGTCCATATCTTTAATTGTTGCAGAGGCCGCAGCCTGATGCCCGCCTCCTCCGTATTTATGGAGCAGATTATGAAGGTCTATCTTTTCCTTTTGGCTGCGCGCTATAAGGAGTGTCGTGTTATTTTTCAAAATATTAAAAATCGCAAAATAAGCATCCGGGTTTTCTATTTCCATTATTCTGTCAACAACAGCTGAAAGCCCGGATATATTTTCTTCCAAATCAAGAAAACTAAAAAGTATCATATGCCCCTGGATTTCTTTTTCGTTTTTAGCCATTAAAATACGGCTAAGCGCTGCATGCTGTTCATCTTCTTTTATTGTTTCAAGAAAAGATTTTACAAGTTTAAGTGAAGCTCCCATACCCAAAAGCCAGGCAGCAACCTCAAAGTCTTCCTGCATAACATTTTCATGAATAAGGCGGCCTGTATCAGCATAAATTCCGGTTAAGGCTATGGTTGCTTCTTCGCTTGTAAGTGTAATGTTCTGCTTCATGGCCAATTTCCCAACAAGAGAAGTGTTAGAACCTGCTGTGCCGCCTTCAATGCGGGCTCCCAGTATATTGCAGTTATCCCTTGGGTGGTGGTCAATTATATAAATATCCGGTGTTAAACTTTGTATATATTTAAAATATTCCTTAACCCGTTCTGCCATACAGGTATCTACAATAATAATTTTTTCAATGTTTTCATCCTGTAGGTCGCCAGGGGTTAAAAAATCAAAATAAGGTTCGTAATACTTATATATGTTTCTGGCTGCAGGGTGTATATGATTGCTGCGAACAAGCCTAAAATCAGGAAACATTTTTTTTAAAAGAATAAGTGAACCAAGGCAGTCTAAATCCATATTTGTATGGCCAAAAGCAATATTCATATATTTTACCACTGTTTTAATTCATTAATTCAGAGTATAATATAAAAATCAAGGATTATTTTATGAAAAACTACAATTATTATATAAAAATATTTATTTTGTGTTTTCTTATTATATTCTCAGGGTGTGAAACACAATCTGACAGATCAGATTACATTTCATTCAATAATATTTCTTTCAGGGACATACCGGGTGTCAGTGAAGAAGAAATAAGGGCCATAGAAGCACTTAAACAGCAATATGATTATTTTGTTTACGGAATGCTTCACAGCACCGAATCATTCTATAATATGGATGGCGAAATAGAAGGTTTTACAAGGTTTGTTTGCCAGTGGCTGACTGAAATGTTCGAAATTCCTTTTGTCCCGCAAAATTATATCTGGACAGACCTGCTTGAAGGGCTTGAAGACAATACCATTGATTTTTCTGGTTACCTGATGCCGACAGCCTTACGCAGGGAAACCCTTTTTATGACAGACCCAATCGCTCAGCGCATGGTTAAATATTACCGTCTAAGGGACAGCCAGGCCATAACAGAAGTAAGGAAAACCCGCGTGCCGAGGTATGCGCTTGTTACAGATGCCTCGACAACCCATAGTGTCAACCAACACGCAATATATGACTTTGAACCTGTATATGTTGAAGTATACACCGATGCCTATGAGCTTATGCTAAGCGGGGAAGTTGATGCGCTTGTCACAGTAGGCGTTTTAGAGGTTGGTTTTGGCAGCGATGTGATGACAGAGGATTTTATGCCCCCGATTTTTGCCTCCACATCCCTGGCAGCACAGAATCCCGCGCTGGAACCCATTATCAGCGTTGTGCAAAAAGCACTTGATCATGGAGCAATTAACCATTTTAACGATTTATACCGGCAAGGCTATCAGGAATATTTGAGGCAAGTACTGCTCTCCTGGTTAACTGAAGAGGAGATGGCTTATATAAAAAACAATCCCATCATCCCCATTGCAGCAGAGCGCGATAATTACCCGGCTGCCTTTTTTAACACCCGTTACGGGCAATGGCAGGGAATCGCCTTTGACATACTAACGGAAATAAGCTCCTTTACCGGGCTTGAGTTTAGGGTGGCGAATGAACTGGCCGCTGAATGGCAGGATCTTATAGGTATGCTGGAAGACGGGGACGCAAAGATGGTTACCCATCTGGCGCGCACAGAAGAACGGGAAGGCCGTTTTTTATGGCCAGAGTCCTCATTTTTTCCAGACCAGTCCATTCTTATATCCAAAAACGAACTCCCCAACATAAGTCTTGGTGAAGTTTTTTTGATGAGAGTGGGGCTTGTTAGAGGTTCTGTCCATGAAGAGCTTTTTCTTTCATGGTTTCCTGATCACAATTATGTTTTTACATATGAGAGTATGGGAGATTCTTTTCAAGCCCTGATCAACGGCGAAATCGACATGGTAATGAACACACAAAGCGGCCTCTTGTATCTTACCACTTTTCAGGAATATGCCGGATATAAGGCAAATATATTATTTAACAATAGCTTGTTATTTACCTATGGGTTTAATAAAGACGAAGCTGTTCTGCTCTCTATCGTCGACAAAGCCATGCAAATGATCGATATGGAGATGATTTCAGGCCAATGGCTTAGAAGGACCTATGACTACCGTTTAAGGCTGGCAGAAGAGCAGAGGTTCTGGATCAACACTGCTATTGCTGCGCTTGCAGCAGTACTGGTTATCCTGACATTCCTTTATGTACGGGACAGAAAAAAAAGAAAAATCGTCGCAGAGCAGGCAGCTATTCTTTCTGCCATATACAATTCAATACCAGGCCTTGTATATACAAAAGACATAAACGGTTTATACACAAGCTGTAACCGTCTGTTTACCGAACTGTCTGGAGTTACAAAATCTGAAATAATCGGCAAACACCCAAGAGAAATAAATTCCCTTAACAGACTTATACAGGAATTCGAAGAAGACGACAAAAAAGTAATGAACGAAAATAGTACCGTTAGAATTGAAGGATGGTACGATTTTCCGGATAGAACCCGCATAGCTTCGGAAATTATCAGAGCGCCTTTGATCCTGGATGGCAAAGCAGTAGGCCTTCTGGGAATAGCGTTTGACATCACAAAAAGAAAGCTAGCAGAAGAAGAAACTCAGCGCATATCAAAAAGAATCGAAGCAATAATAAACAATATGCCGGGAATGGTATTCCAGCAAATGTACAACCCTCCGGAATATACCTATACATTTGTAAGCCAGGGGTGCAAGGAACTTTTGGGTTATACAGCGGAAGAGATGATGAACAGCAACAACGGTAAATCCATCAGGTTTTTTGACATGGTACATCATGATGATATTGAGACAATTGAAAAAATAAGCGCAGAAACTATTCCCTATGGCCTGCCCTTTGAGGCTACATTCCGTATAAAAACAAAGACCAATGATATTAAATGGATATGGGAACGCAGCCGGGTTGTTGAGAAAAAACACGATGGCTCGCCCCTGCTACTCGAAGGCTACTATGCTGATGTTACAGAGCTGCGCCAGGCAGAGTATGCACAAAAACAGATGAGGTCGAGGATTGAAGCAATTATAGGCAATCTGCCTGGCATGGCATACCAGTGTCACTGTATATATCCAGAATACCCCCTTACATTTGTCAGCGATGGAAGCAAGGAACTCCTGGGTTATACGCCTGAAGAACTTGTTGGCGGCGTCAATATGTATATGGCAATGGTACATCCCGATGATATGGAAGGCATTCAAAAAAAGAACTCAGAAACAATTGAACGCGGTTTACTCTATGAACATACAAACAGGCTTATAATGAAAGATGGTTCTATAAAATGGGTTTTGGAACGCAGCCGCATACTGGAGAAGAACCCGGATGGCTCTCCCCGTTTACTTGAAGGCTATGTGATTGATATAACCGAACAAAAACAACTTGAAGCAGCTGAAATGGCAAACAAGGCAAAATCAGAGTTTTTGGCAACCATGAGCCATGAGATTCGCACCCCCATGAACAGCATCATGGGCTTTGCAGAACTTGCCCTGGACAGTGATTCTGCTTCGGAAACAAATGATTTTATTGAAAAAATAATAGATAGCACAAAATGGCTCCTGCATATCATAAACGACATTCTGGATATATCAAAAATAGAAGCCGGCAAGATGGAACTGGAACAAGTGCCTTTTGACCTGCGCGATATCTTTTCACGCTGCCAGTCCGTTATACTGCCAAGTATCAAGGAAAAAGGTCTTGACTTAAGTATCTATGCAGAGCCATCAATTGGGAAAAAGCTGCTGGGTGATCCTTTAAGGCTGTATCAGGTACTTATGAATCTATTCAGTAATGCTGTTAAATTTACACAAACAGGAACAGTCAAATTTTCATCAACAATAAAAAGTACAAATAACGGCAATACGACTGTATATTTTGAGGTAAAAGATACCGGTATAGGCATGAGTCCTGATCAGATAGAAAAAATATTTGAGCCCTTTATGCAGGCAGACTCAAGCACAACCCGTGATTACGGAGGAACAGGCCTTGGGCTTACAATAGCAAAAAACATTATAGCTCTTATGGGCGGAAAACTTGCAGTGGAAAGCTCACCGGGCCTGGGCAGTACCTTCAGCTTTGAAATTACATTTAACACAATAGAAGCACCTGAAGACACAGCTGAAAATATAAAGTTTGATATACTTGAAAAACCGCACTTCGAAGGTCTTGTCCTTGTCTGTGATGATAACATCATGAACCAGGAGGTAATACGCATACATCTTGCACGGGTGGGACTGCAAACAATGGTAGCAGAAAACGGCAGTATAGGTCTTGAGATGGTAAAGAAGCGTATAGAAAAAAAAGAAAAACCCTTTGATCTAATACTTATGGATATGTTTATGCCTGTCATGGACGGGATGGAAGCATCATCGAATATATTTGCTCTTCAAACAGGAACCCCCATAGTGGCAATGACTGCAAATGTAATGATAAGCGAACTGGAAAAATACAAGAAAGCTGGAATGCCTGACTGTCTGGGTAAACCTTTTACATCGCAGGAGTTGTGGTTTATTTTATTAAAATACCTTAAACCCATACGCAGTATTCCTATAAGCGGGATCATTGATGACGATGAGGAAAACAAGGAACTGCAAAAAAAGTTAAAAATAAATTTCTACAAGGCCAATAAGACTATATACACAAAGATATCTGAAGCAGCAGCAGCCGGTGATACAAAGCTGGCACACAGGCTGGCGCATACCCTTAAGGGAAGTGCCGGCATGATAGGAAAAACCGCATTGAAGAATGCAGCAGCGGAAATAGAAACCATGCTTAAAGACGGGATTGCGTCTGTGTGGGAAAGGAAATTGACTGCACTTGAAACTGAATTAAACACAGTGCTGGAAGAATTAAAACCCCTTTATGATGTTTCTTCATTTGATGAATCCCAAGGGCTGGAAAAACCAAGCCAGACACTTGCCTTGAGTACAGAACAAATTCATGCCCTGTTTGAAAAGCTGGAACCCATGCTGGAAAATATAAACCCCGAATGTACAGCCCTGCTTAATGATATACGCTTAGTACCCGGAGCAGAAGACCTTGCGCAGCACATAGAAGACTATAACTTTGAATCCGCTTCAAAGACACTTGCTGAACTAAAAAGGAAATTAGAGATTCAGAATGAAGAATAATAAGCAAATTATCAAAGTAATTATTATTACAGTTATGCTTATTACCATACTCATTTTACTTTCTTTATGGGGGTGTGAAAGAGAAGCCGACAGGCAAACCAGCTTATCATTTGAAAACCTCTCGTTCAGCGATATTACATATCGCAATATTCCCGGCATAACTGACGAGGAAATAAATGCAATCGAAGCTGTATTGGCTACAAGGCAATCGTTTTCTTATATGATGCTGGAAGGTACAGGATCATTTGTGAATGCTGACGGAGAAATAAGAGGATTTTCCGCCCTTGTTTGCGAATGGCTTTCTTCCCTGTTTGGGATTCCCTTTGAATTAAGCCTGACCACATGGAATGAATTAATTGAAGGTTTAAGAACCGGCGATGTTGATTTTACAAATGATTTAACACCCACAGACCAGCGCCGCCTTGTATATTATATGACAGACAGCATTGCTCACCGGCCGGTACATTATTTCCGCCTATCTGGCAGCGAACCCCTGCCTGATATTATCAGAAGACGCCTCCCGCGTTATGCGATTATGAGGAACACTACCACCATTGACGATGTTTCCCGTTATGCTATAGAGCAGTTTGAACTTGTATTGATTGACGAATACGAAGATGCATACTATCTTTTAAAGGCCGGGGAAATTGACGCTTACATTGTGGAAAATGTCGCACAGACAGCCTTTGATATATTCGGCGATGTAGAAGCAACAATATTTTTGCCTTTAATATACTCCACTGTTTCCTTTACAACGCAAAATCCGGAGCTTGCCCCTTTTATATCGGTCTTACAAAAAGTTTTGGACAACGGCGGTTTTTATTTCTTTAATATGCTCAATACCATGGGGTACCAGGAATATATACAGAACAAAATGCTCTCGCGGTTTACCGAACAGGAACTTGCTTTCATAAAAAATAACCCAGTCATCCCGCTTGCAGCAGAACGCGATAATTACCCAATCAGTTTTTATAACACACGTTACGATAATTGGCAGGGGATCGCCATTGACGTTCTAAGGGAAGTTAGCGAACTTACAGGGCTTGAGTTTAAAATTGCAAATGACACAAGGGATGATTTGCACGAAATTATAAACATACTTGAAAACGCAGAAGCATTTATGATTACTCATCTGGCGCGCACAGAAGAACGGGAAGGCCGTTTTTTATGGCCAGAGTCTGCCTTTTTTATTGACCAGCCTGTGCTTATATCAAAATACGAGTTCCCCAACATAGATATCAGTGAAGTTTATATGATGAGAGTAGGGCTTGTCAGGGAATCAGTCCACGAAGAGCTTTTTCGAACCTGGTTTCCCGGGCATAATCATATTTTCAGTTATGAAAGTATGGGAGAGTCTTTTGAAGCCCTGATCAACGGCGAAATTGACATGGTCATGAACAACAGAAGCAGTCTTTTGTATCTGACCAATTATCAGGAGCTTGTCGGGTATAAGGTAAATATCTTTTTCAACAACAATGTGCAATCCTCCTTCGGCTTTAACATGGATCAAGCTGTACTCAGTTCCATAATTGACAAGGCTCTTGTTCTTATTGACCTTAGAAGTATTTCAGAAACCTGGATGAACAGAGCCTTTGATTACCGGATTAGATTAGCAGAAACTCAGAGGCACTGGATAACCCTTATCACTGTTACCCTGGCGCTGCTGCTTGTTGTACTGACAATAATAATCATATCTATAAAAAATTCAGAAAGAAAAAAAACCATTGCAAACCAGATAGCCATGGGCGCTGCACTTGATGCGGCTGAAATGGCCAGCCGCGCAAAGTCTGAATTCCTTGCAACCATGAGCCACGAAATCAGAACCCCCATGAACAGCATCATGGGTTTCGCGGAGCTTGCCTCGGATTTAGCCCTTGTGCCTGAAGTGAAGGATTATTTGAGAAAAATTACCGATGGCACCAAATGGCTCCTTCGCATTATAAACGATATACTGGATATTTCAAAAATAGAGTCAGGAAAAATGGAGCTTGAATGCGTGCCTTTTGATTTGCGTGATATTTTTTCACGCTGTCAGTCTGTCATCCTGCCCAGCATGAAGGAAAAGGGTCTTGAGCTTAGTATTTATGCAGAACCATCAAGGGGCAAAAAGCTGCTGGGTGACCCCTTGAGACTTTATCAAGTTCTTATGAATTTATTGAGCAATGCCGTAAAATTTACAGAATCAGGAACAGTAAAATTTTCTACAACAATAAAGGATATTAATAATGGCAACGCCACAGTCTATTTTGAAGTAAAAGACTCAGGCATTGGCATGAATACTGCCCAGATAAATAAAATATTTGACCCCTTTACGCAGGCAGACTCCAGCACAACCCGTGAATACGGAGGTACAGGGCTTGGGTTGGCAATAGTTAAAAACATTGTGGAGCTGATGGGTGGAAAGCTGACTGTAGAAAGCTCGCCTGGCTTGGGCAGCACCTTTAGTTTTGAAATAACATTTGATACTATAGAAGTGTCTGAAGATTTGCCGTCTGATTATTCAAAATTTGAGATGCTGGAAAAACCATACTTTGACGGCCTAATCCTTGTGTGCGATGATAATACAATGAATCAGGAAGTAATATGCGCACATCTTGCCCGCGTGGGGTTGCAGACAATAACAGTGGAGAACGGCAAGCTAGGCGTGGAGATGGTCATGGAACGTGTACAAAAAAATGAAAAACCCTTTGATCTTATTTTTATGGATATGTTTATGCCTGTCATGGATGGAATGGAAGCTTGTTCAGCCATAATGGCTTTGAAAACAGGAACACCCATAGTTGCAATGACAGCAAATATAATGTTAAGCGAGCTTGAAAAATACAAGAGGCATGGAATGCCTGACTGTCTGGGTAAGCCATTTACCTCCCAGGAGTTATGGTTTATTTTATTAAAATACCTAAAACCAATAAGAAGCCAGCCCTTAAACGAGTTTGGGGGAGAAAACGGGGATAATGAAGAACTCTTGAAGAAGTTACAGTTAAACTTTTACAAGAACTATCAGACAACACATATAAAGATAACTGAGGCTGTTAATTCCGGAGATATAAAGCTGGCGCACCGACTGGCACATACTCTTAAAAGCAGTGCCAGTATGATAGGAAAAACCGCATTAAGGAATATTGCTGCGGAGATAGAAACCATGCTTAAAGATGGAATTGCGTCTGTATGGGAAAGAAAAATGATTACACTGGAGGCTGAATTAAACACAGTTTTGGAAGAATTAAAACGTCTGTATGACGTTCCGTCATTTAATGTTCCTTCATTTGATAAATCTGATATAAAGGAAAAATCAAGTCACATGCAGGTCTTGAGTACCGAACAAACTCTTGCTTTGTTTGAAAAGCTGAAACCTATGCTGGATAATATAAACCCCGAATGCACATCCCTGCTTAATGATATATACTTAATACCAGGGGCAGAAGACCTTGCGCAGCACATAGAAGATTATAACTTTGAGTCTGCTTCAAAGACGCTTGCTGCATTGAAGGAGAAATGGGAGATTTAGCATGAGCGAAACCAAAAAAAACAGTATACTGGTTATTGATGACGAAAACTCCAACATTTTAATACTGACCCAGATATTAAGTCCCGAATATACTGTTTATGCGGCAAAAAACGGACAGGATGCCATTGCAGCTGCAAAAAAATATATGCCTGACATCATTCTGCTTGATATCATCATGCCTGATATGGACGGTTATGAGGTCATCAGCGCTCTTAAAAATCTGGAAAAAATAAAAGATATACCTGTAATATTTGTATCAGGCCTTAACAGCGCCGGAGATGAAGAAAAAGGATTGGATTTTGGAGTTGCAGATTATATAACAAAACCGTTTTCACCTGCAATCGTAAAACTCAGGGTAAAAAATCAGATAAAACTGATCGAACAGTTTCGCGCAGCTGAATATGATATTTTGAAATACAAACTGGCAAACGACGCTCTAAAAATCGCTTTGTGGGATATGGATGTTGCGAATGAAGATCTGGTTAATTCCAACAACAGATTTACATGGTCGCAGGAGTTTCGCAGCATGCTGGGCTTTTCCAGCGAGAGTGAATTTCCTAATGTGCTTAGAAGCTGGAGCGAACGGCTTCACCCCGAAGATAAAGACAGAACACTTAACGCTTTCACCGCGCATATAAATGATAAGACCGGGAAAACAATTTATGATATTGAATACCGCCTTATGATGAAAAATGGGGAATACCGGTATTTTAAGGCCCTGGGAACCACGTTTAGAGACAGCACAGGTGTTCCGCTTCGGGTAGCCGGAGCATTAATGGACATTACCGAAAAAAAGCAGATGGAAGAAGGAGCGCTCGAAGACGAAGAACGCATGAGGCTTATGATTAATACAATGCCTTTAGCCTGCAGCCTAATCAGCCGAGATCACAAGTTCTTAACTATGAACAAGGCATCAATGTTCCTGTTCGGTGTATATGATGAAACAGAAAATCTTACAGAAAAATATTTGGAGATGCTGCCAGAGTTTCAGCCATGCGGACGAAGTTCTCTGGAACTTACCTATGAGTATATAGAAAAAGCATTTGAAGAAGGTTACCAGCAATTTGAGTGGTTATATGTTAGACCTGACGGCGAGGTGATCCCCTGCGAGGACACACTAATCAGGGTTAGATACAGAGGCAAATATATACTTGCAGGCTACGCAAGGGATTTACGCGAGCAGAAAGCCATTATAGAAGAGATAAAAAAAGCAGAAATCGCAGAAGAGAGCAATAAGGCGAAAAGTCAATTCCTTGCTAATATGAGCCACGAAATGCGCACTCCCCTTAATGTTGTTGTGGGGCTTACAGACTTGATACTGGACGAAGATAACCTGGCTGTTAATTTGAAAGAGAATTTATTGAAAATAAACACAGCGGGAAACACCCTGCTGGGACTTATAAACGATGTTCTTGACATTTCAAAAATCGAAGCAGGCAAGTTTGAACTTGTACCTGTTAATTACGAAATTTCAAGCCTTTTAAATGATATTATTACCCTCAACATGATACGCATAGAAGAAAAACCCATAAAATTTATTCTGGATTTAAAAGAAGATATGCTGGCTAATTTATGCGGAGATGACTTAAGAGTAAAACAAATAATTAATAATATTTTAAGCAATGCCTTTAAATATACAGAAAAAGGAACCGTCACTCTGGGTATTAGCTGCAATGTTGAAGCAGAAAATGTCTGGTTGTCAATATATGTAAGCGATACCGGCAGAGGCATACGAGAGGATGATCTAAATAAACTCTTTACTGATTACGGCCAGGTTGATACTCACATGAACCGGAAGATCGAGGGAACAGGTCTTGGGCTGTCAATTACAAAGCGTCTTACAGAAATGATGGAAGGAGAGATAAGTGCGGAAAGCGAATATAGCAAAGGCTCTGTTTTCCGCATACGCATCCGGCAGGGTTTTGTTAACAACAAGACCATAGGACCAACTGTTGTAAAAAATCTGTGCAGTTTCCGCTATGAAGAAGACAAGTGTATTGTAAACAAAAAAATCGTACGCCCTGATCTAAGCTTTGCACAGGTGCTGGTTGTAGACGATATGCAGACAAACCTTGATGTAGCCACAGGTCTTTTGAGCAAATATAAATTGAAGGTTGACTGTGTATTAAGCGGCAAAGAAGCCATTGAACGCATTCAAAAGGGGCTTACAAGTGATAATGATTTGGGTTATAATGTTATTTTTATGGATCATATGATGCCGGGAATGGATGGCATAGAAACAGCGAGTGCAATACGCGCCATTGGCACGGAATATGCAAAAAAAATACCGATAATTGCCTTGACCGCCAACGCAATACAGGGTACAGAAGAAATGTTCTATGCCAATAACTTCCAGGGTTTTTTGACAAAGCCCATTAATATACTGCAATTAGATTCAGTTGTACGAAAATGGATAAAGAAATAAATAAAACCCAAATGCCTGTAATGAGCAGATTCATTGTTTTTTCTGTTTTGCTTTTTGCTGTAATCTTTATAACAGGAAGCTTCGCTTTCATTCTTTCCATGCGGCAGAACATCAGATTAAACAAGGGCAGCGAATTAACACAGATGCTGGAAATTGAACGAATCAAATTGGAAACTTCTGTCAACAATGAGGTGGTTATTGTTTTAAAAATGGCAAATTCACCATTGATAGAAAGGCATTTTGCTAACCCCCAAAATTCTGAACTAAGAACAATGGCTGTGGAAGAAATAAACTCCTACCGCCAAGCATTTGCATCCAAAATTATTTTCTGGATAAATGATATAGATAAATTGTTTTTTTACAATGATTTTGAGCCATACCTTATGGATCCAGATAATCCTGTTAATTACTGGTATAACATGACGCTATTCGATACAGAAGTATATAATTTTAACATAAATTATAACCCGGATCTGAATGTAACCAACCTCTGGATCAATGCACCTGTTTTTGATGCTCAAGGGATGCCGTCAGGAATGCTGGGAACAGGCATTGATATTACTACATACCTTGAGATGGTAAACTATAATCTTGCTGACAGGGCCAGCATATATTTATTCAATGCAGCAGGTGAAATTACAGGTGCGAGAGATCCCGAATTGGTAGCAGAGAAAATAAATATTGATGACGAAATAATCATTGACGAGGGCAGCATTATTGACATGACAAGAAACCTTGCTCCCTATGAAACAAGAATTCTGGACACACCATTTGGAAGAATTGCTTTGGGAACTGTTCCCCTGCTTGAATGGTATTCTGTAGCAGTTATGCCTGACAGCATAGACGATTATAATACCGGAATGACAGTGCTGTTCATTGTCGTATTAATGGTAATAGTTGTAATATTTATCATATTCAATTTTTTTATATCAGGACTTTTAAAGCCTCTTCGAAAATCAATGATAGAAACACAGGAAGCAAACCAGGCAAAGTCAGCTTTTCTTGCAAAAATGAGTCATGAACTGCGGACTCCGCTGAATGTTGTCATAGGTCTTACTGATTTAACATTGGGAGAAAATCAATTAACCGAAAGTGTTTCAGCAAATCTTCAGAAGATAACAAATGCCGGGAATACCCTGTTGAGTATTGTCAATGACATTCTGGATTTTTCAAAAATAGAATCCGGCAAGCTCACCTTGATACCATCAGATTATCATATAACCTCTCTTTTAAATGATGTTATCGCAATAATGATTACCAGAATTGCAGAAAAGCCTGTTGTATTCCAGTTAAACATCAATGAAGACCTGCCCAGCCAGCTATACGGTGACGGATTGCGTGTAAAGCAAATTCTTAATAACTTATTAAGCAATGCATTTAAATACACAGAATCAGGAACCATTGAATTAACAGTATGCTGTGAAAGCACCGGCAGGGATGATAATGAAAAAGAAATATGGCTCAATATTGTTGTCAAAGATACCGGCATAGGCATAAATGAGGAAGATTTAGCAAAGCTCTTTACTGATTACTTTCAGGTGGAAAATCAGAGCCGCGGCAAAGTAGAGGGTACAGGTCTGGGCCTGTCAATAACAAAGCGGCTTGTTGAATTAATGGGTGGTGAAATAAGCGTAGAAAGTGAACATGGCAAGGGAACTGTATTCAGCGTACGCATTCTCCAGGAGTATGTTGATAACACAACAATAGGCCCTGTTATAGCAGAAAAGCTCCGTAAGTTTAGTTATGCAGAAGACAAGCATATTGAAAGCAAAAAGTTTATACGTTTGGATTTAAGTTATGCAAGGGTGCTTGTGGTTGACGATATGCAGACAAATCTTGATGTAGCCTCTGGTCTCCTGGGTAAATATAAAATGCAGGTAGACTGCTTATCAAGCGGGCAGGAAGCTGTCGATAGAATACGTATGGGCGAAAAGCCAGGACAGCCGGTTTACGATGCTATCTTCATGGATCATATGATGCCGGGAATGGATGGCGTTGAAACAACCATCGCGATACGCAGTCTTGATACAGAATACTCAAAGAGAATTCCCATTATTGCCCTTACTGCCAACGCCATTCATGGAATGGAGGAATATTTCTACAAACATGGTTTCCAGGCTTTTTTATCCAAACCAATAGATATCAACCAGCTGGATTCAGTTATTAAAAAATGGGTAGCACGTAAAAATTAAATATTTTTGGGGCTTACAATTGTTATTAATTTATTTTATAATAATATAAAAAAATTATAATAAAAATAGAGGAAAAATATGAGTGAAGAAAAAAGAAAAAGTATATTGATAGTAGATGATGAAATACCCAATCTTGATATACTTAACCATATATTATGTAAAGAATATACCGTTCACACGGCAAAAAACGGAAAAGAAGCCATTGAAACAGCTGGAAAATATATACCCGATATAATTCTGTTGGATATAATTATGCCGGAAATGGATGGCTATTCAGTAATAACGGAGCTGAAAAAATCCGAAAAAACAAAAAAAATTCCGGTAATTTTTATATCCTCACTCAACAATGCCGGAGATGAAGAAAAAGGATTGTCTTTGGGAGCAGTTGATTTTATTACAAAACCTTTTTCACCTGCAATCGTTAAACTAAGGATTCAAAATCTGATAAAAATGATGAACCAAATGCAGGAAATCCTTGACAAAGAGCTTATGGAAAAAATAAGCGGCGAAAGAATAAAGTTTCTTATGCGTATGAACCATGAGATGCTTACCCCCATGAACACCATTATTGGCATGACCAAGATTCTAAAGGCATCCGGCAACTTGATTAATACAAATGAATATCTTGATGATATAGAAAACGCATCTGCTTCACTTTTGGAGTTAATCAATAACCTGCTTGTTGTTTCTGAAACCAACGGTATAATGTTCTCTTTTAACAACTCGGTTTTTTCCTTTACTACAATGTTTCAAAACATAATAAAACAAATTAATACCGTTATGGCAAGAAAACAGCAAACACTTTCTTCAAATATTGACCCGGCTATACCGGCACAGCTTTTGGGAGACGAAAAGCGTTTGACACAGGTTATAAGTAATATCTTTTCAAATGCCATAAAATTTACACCGGAAAAAGGCGAAATAAAATTTCAGGCTAATTTACTTGAAGAAAAAAAAGAATCGATCCTTCTTCAAATCGAAATATCAGATAATGGTATAGGAATGTCAAAAGAACAGCAGGACAATATCTTTAATATTTTTGGACCTGTTTCCGAAACCGCTGACAATGTAAACAACAGCGCAAGACTGGGACTTGCCATATCAAAGCGCATTGTTGAGACAATGGGCGGTAAAATTTGGGTTGAATCCGAACCAAAAAAAGGATCAAAGTTTATATTCAACTGCAAATTAAAAAGAGCATGATGAGCTTTTGGAGACATCTGACTATAGTCCGTTGCTAAATTTTTATTTTAGTAATTTCCCCCCATCTATTGATATTCCAGAAGTTTGTTTTTAACGGTTTTCCTTGCCTGCATTCACTTACTGCGAATGTTGTACCGGCTCTGCTGCGTGCCTGCCCTATGCTTCCGGGATTTATTAGTGTTATTCCGTTAACTGTCTTGTTAAAAGGTACATGAGTGTGTCCAAACAACACAACATTCGCGTTATTGTCGCGGGATGCTCCAATCAATCTTGATGCGCCGCTTCTTACGCTATGATGATGTCCATGGCACATAAAAAAACGATGCCCGTTTAAATCAAAAACAGCGGATGAAGATACAGAAGAAGTAAAATCATTATTTCCGCGTATTATTTTCCAATCACTGTAAAAACCTGTTGTATGTGCTGCATAACTAAGATCAGCGACGCCATCGCCAAGAAATGCTGAAGCAACAATATTATCATTTGGAGGCAGGTGTTCTTTGGCCCAGGAAAATAATGTTATTAAGTTTTCTATATGACCATGAGTATCTGAAAATATAAGAAGCTTTACGCTGTCCATTAATTTAAAAAAAAAGCCTGGCGATTTTCTACTCTCCCACACCTCCGGGGCGCAGTACCATCGACGTTAGAGGGCTTGACTTCCGTGTTCGGAATGGGAACGGGTATTACACCTCCACCATTATCACCAGGCATATTTACATATTTATTGAAGGGGAAAGCCGGTGTCCGAAAAGTTGAAAACTTGTTCGGACACCTTCCTTATTTTAGTATTTTCGTACCGTTTCATTGAAACGGGAGAAAATACAAAGGCTGGACAAGAAGTAACCGACTTCTTGGACAGCCACTTAGCGAACAATAATATGGTCAAGCCTCACGGTAGATTAGTATTGGTCGGCTGAACATGTTACCATGCTTAAACCTCCAACCTATCAACCAGGTAGTCTTCCTGGTACCTTTAGGGGGGTCTAACCCCCTGGGATGTTTCATCTTGAGGCAGGCTTCCCGCTTAGATGCCTTCAGCGGTTATCCTTTCCGAACGTAGCTACCCAGCACTTGCCCTTGGCAGGACAACTGGTACACCAGAGGTTCGTCCATTTCGGTCC
>Ga0099364_10000954_pt1 | contig 49196 bp, 36 predicted proteins | sample TergutTh196P3_FD_73070 | JGI IMG/M metagenome (GOLD analysis project Ga0099364, IMG submission 73070) | Microcerotermes parvus P3 segment gut microbial communities from Pointe-Noire, Republic of the Congo - Th196 P3 | ecosystem: Host-associated > Arthropoda: Insects > Digestive system > Gut ...
TTATCAAAATATGTACATGGAATCGAACACGTCAGCGTTGGCGGCGAAACGGGACGGGAAGCCCGCGAGTGTGATTATGATTGGGTTTTGAACATACGTGAACAATGTGTAAGCGCGGGGGTCACGTTTTGGTTCAAAAACACAGGCTCATTTTTCAAACGTGACGGGGTCGTACAAAAAGTTAATCCGTTCAAGCAAAGCAGTCTTGCCAAAGGGTTTGAAATCAACATATTAGGTGACAAGAAACTGTTTTGAGTAAAGGATACGAATATAGAAATCGAAACTTGACTTCCTGCTCGGAATTTTAACTGTTTGTATGTAATCTATAGGATTTTCAAATCATATTATTATGTATATAGCCATTGACTGTTGACAAATGGGGGATATATAGGTAATATCCATGAAGAGAAATGCGCAGAGCTCACAAGCGGACGGAAAGGGCAGGTCATAAAAATGACATTTTTTGAAAAACAGGTTGAAACAAAAACAGTTTATGAGGGGATTATTGTCACGGTCAAGCGAGATATTGCCGCGCTTCAAAACGGCAATCAAGCGGAAAGGGAAGTGGTATTGCACCCCGGCGGTGTCGGCATAGTCGCAATTACCGACGACAATAAGATTTTAATGGTAGACCAATACCGTTACCCGATGAGTGAAGTCATAACGGAAATCCCGGCAGGGAAACTTGAATACGGGGAGGACCCGTTCAAATGCGCCGTTCGCGAGCTGTCGGAGGAAACAGGGTATTCGGCGGGTAAGTACGTTGACCTCGGCGCGATATATCCGTCGCCCGGATATTGCCGCGAAATCCTGTATTTGTATCTTGCGCTTGACTTGAAGCCGGGGGAGATGCACCTCGACGAAAACGAGCTGTTAAGTGTTAAAGCTGTAGACATAGACGAGCTTATAGCAAAAATCATGGCAAATGAGATTAAAGACTCAAAAACCGTAGTCGGGATATTAAAAGCGAAACACTATTTGGATAACAGATAGTCTGTGAATAACCGTTGCCGTTACGCTTTTTAAGCTCTGTTAGGAGGTTTCAGCATGAAAAGGTTAGAACAAAAACCAATCACGTATAGGATATTAAGCATCCCTGTTACTATTTTGGCGATTGCGGCGGTTTATTTTCTGAACATTCCCAACCCTATGATGATTCTGATTATCCCTGTGGTGCTGTTTTCATATTTGGACGGATATATAAGCGGTTCACTTAGCGGTTGTACTGCGGCGGCATATTCTGCGTATTTTTTCTTTATCGCAACGTCGGATAAAGCCGCAACGGAAAAATTGACAACAATCCTGCTTGCGGTGTTCACCATTATTCTTTTAGTGGGAAAGCTGAAATCCCATGACAAACGGGCGGCAAGTAACCTAAAACAGGCTCATGACGAGCTTGTTACGGCAAAGGAACGGGCGGAGGAATTAAGCCGCGCAAAAAGCGATTTCCTGTCCACAATGAGCCACGAAATGCGGACACCGATGAATGCGATTATGGGAATGACGGCCATTGGAAGAAAGGCAGGGGATATAGAGCAAAAAAACCTTGCATTGGACAAGATTGAGGATGCGTCAGCCTATCTGCTCGGTGTCATAAACGATGTTTTGGATATGGCTAAAATTGAGGCGGATAAGTTGGAGCTTGTTCCGATTGATTTTGACTTCGAGAAAATGATGAAAAACGTGCTGACGATAACCAATTTCCGCACCGATATTAAGAAACAACAGTTATCGGTGAAAATTGACAGCAATCTGCCGCGTTTTATGGTGGGAGATGACCAGCGGTTGGCGCAGGTCATTACAAACTTAATGGACAATGCTGTGAAATTCACGCCCGAAGGCGGGGAGATTCGCCTTGATGCCTCTTTGCTCGGTGAAACCGACGGACATTGTGAGCTGCGTTTTGAAGTGACCGATAGCGGAATCGGCATATCTCCCGAACAGCAGAGCAATTTGTTTCAGGCATTTGGACAAGCGGAGAGCGGAACAAGCCGTGAGTACGGCGGAACGGGTTTGGGGCTTGTTATCTCCAAGCGCATTGTTGAGCTTATGGGTGGCGGGATTTCGGTTGAATCCGAGCTTGGCAAAGGCGCACGTTTTATTTTCACCGTGAAGGTGCGGCGGGGTGAAAAAACCGAGCTTAAAACAAGCGAAAAAAGCGAGATTGCTAACCGTAGCTTTACAGGCAGAAGAATACTTCTTGCCGAGGACATGGGAATCAATCGTGAAATATTTATCGCGCTCTTGGAGGATTTTGGGCTTGTTATAGACTGTGCGGAAAACGGCAGGGAAGCATTGGAAATGATAAAGGAGTCCCCTGATAAGTACGACATTGTGTTTATGGACGTGAAGATGCCTGAAATGGACGGGCTTGAGGCGACTCGTCGTATACGCGCTCTGCCTGAGCTTCAAAACACCTCGTTGCCTATCATAGCGACAACCGCGAATGTCTTTAGAAGTGATATAGAGGAATGTTTGGCTTCGGGTATGAACGACCATATCGGGAAACCGTATGATATTGACGTTATATTAGATGTGCTGTGTAAATACTTGCCTGCGGAAGCAAACGCACCGCAGTAGGATATAGCGCAAGGTGGGACAAAGCGTGGGACAAAGCGTGGGAGAAGCAGAGGAAACAAGCGAAGCAACAAGCAGAGGGGCAAGCCCTCAACATCACGCATTAAGGCGCGGTTTTCTGCGTAGCCATTCTCCGAAATTCCAAAAGCAATAAAGCGGGAGAATGTCGTCCTTGTCATTGTCCATACCGGTCAATATCGATTTATTCGGGTTAAACCTCATACGAAATTGCAGCAGGGAACGTGCTTTACTCGCGCTTCCTGCTTTAACCTCAATGGGAATAAATTCCCCGCCGTCAAAAACGATGAAGTCAACCTCAGCCTTGCGGGGATTTTCCGCCGACCAGTAGTAAAGCTCTTTTTCGTAAGCTCTCACAAGCTCATTGCACACAATATTTTCCGCAATCGCGCTTTTTATGTTCATAGAAGTATTTTCACGGCTAAAAATCATCGCGGCGGGAAACTGACCGATTTGGCGAAGCAGTCCGACATCGCAAAAATACAGCTTAAAGTGAGCGGGATTTGCATGAGCGGAAACGGGAATTTCGGGTTTTTCAATGTGCATAACCTTATGAATCAATCCTGCGCGCATAAGCAAATAGACAGCATCGTCCAAGTCCTTACCGCGCCAGCTTTTTTTTACCTTACTGAACATAAACTTTTTGTTATCTTTGGCAAGCTGTGCGGGAATTGCGTTTAAGACTGCAAGGAGTTTTGGCAGCATATTAGCGGGGCAACGGGTCGCAAGCTCGCTCTCGAAGCTCTTGATAATCTGCGATTGAAGCGTGTTCACAGCCTCAATGCTCCCTGAGCTTACAAAGCACTCCACCGCCTCAGGCATACCTCCGACGATTTGGAAATCGCGGAATCTGTCCGCAAGCTGTTTCTTAAAAGTCCTGTGAGGGTCTCCCTCAAACCCCGATTCTTTGAGGTGGAGCGCAAGCATGGGGCTTTGAGCGAGTAAAAACTCGTAGAAATTCATAGGGGAAAGCGTGAGAAGCTCAACCTTGCCAATCGGAATTGACGTGCCTTTCGGCGTTGAAACAGCGGGAAAGGAAGCCGCAGAAGCGATGTGGTATTCCTTTGCTTTGTCGCAGAAGTGACGGAGCGATTCAAGCGCGGCAGGGCATAAGTGTACCTCGTCGAGAATGATAAGCGTTTCGTCGGGGCGTATGTCTTTTTCAAGGTATATCGACAAATTTTTGAGGATTGTGCGCGGGTCGGAGCTTTGACCGAAAAGGTCAGCGAGATTCGCATCACCGCTGAAATCGAAGTATAAAACACTCTTGAAATATTTTTCACCAAATTGTTTAAGAAGGTATGTTTTTCCGCTGTGCTTGATACCTTGAAGAAAGAGCGGCTTTCTGTATGGGTCGTCCTTCCACTCTAATAATTTGTCCATTAGAATACGTTGCATATGTTACTCCGCTCCTGCAACATCAAAAAACGCTGATATTGCTGTGATAATTGCCAATATTGTATCACATTCGCAGGCACAAGTCAACATAATAATAAGATAAAATTACGCAGAACACATCAAATGTATAGGATATAGTTTGTTTGCAGCCTGCTTGTGCGCCGTGCTGACATGGGGTTGACCGCAGCGGTCAACGTGGTCGTAAACGGTCAAAATAGTCGCAAGCGGTCAACGCTTGAACAGCCCTTTCAGCCAATCCCAAAGACCGGGCTTTAAGCAATTACTGCAATTGCCGCAGTCGCCCTTTTGAACCTCTCCAAAGTAGCCGAGAATATACGAGCGCAGGCAGGAGGTTATCTCGCAGTATCTAATCATCATATCAAGTCTGCGCTCATCCATTCTGAGAACCTGCTCTCTTTCGCGCTCAGTCAGCTCGCCGATTTCGTCGGAATCTTTTATAAGAAGCTCTGCGGTTTTGATGTCTTTATCCGAAAACAAAAGAATACAGTCCGAAGCCTTGCCGTCACGCCCTGCGCGCCCCGCCTCCTGATAGTAATTTTCCATATTTTTAGGCATATTATAATGAATGACAAATCGAACATTGCTTTTATCAATGCCCATTCCGAATGCGTTTGTCGCGACCATGACGGATATTTTACCGTTTATGAAGTGGTCTTGATTTACGCGCCGTTCAATGTCATCAAGCCCCGCATGATAACGCGCCGCAGACACGCCTTCGCGCTTTAGCTCGGCGCAAACCCTGTCAACCGCTTTTCTCGTAGAGCAATACACAACCCCGCACTGACCGCCGCGCTCAAAAATCAGCTCAACAAGACGTTGGCGCTTGTCCTTAGGTCTTTCAACGCCAAAGTATAGGTTCGGTCTGTCAAATCCCGTAGTCAAACAAAGCGGGTCTTGCAGTTTTAACAGGCTGATAATGTCGCGCTTAACGTCAGCGGTCGCAGTCGCCGTGAAAGCTCCGACTATTGGGCGTGTTTCTGATTTTTCGATAAAATCCGCAATTTTCAGATAACTCGGTCTGAAATCACGCCCCCACTGCGAAACGCAATGAGCTTCATCCACAGCAATGAGAGAAATGCTTGTTTCCGCGGCGAATCGCAAAAAGTCAGCGGTTTCCAATCTTTCAGGGGCAACGTAAATTATCTTGTACTGACCGAGCTTTGCACGGCGCAAAACCTCGCGGTATTGCTTTAGGGTAAGCGACGAGTTGATGAATGCCGCAGGAATATCACTGCCGCGAAGCGCGGCAACTTGGTCTTTCATCAGCGAGATAAGCGGCGAAATAACAAGCGTAACGCCGTCTAAAATCAGCGCGGGTATCTGAAAGCAAATCGACTTTCCCGCGCCCGTCGGCATAACGCCCAGTACATCACGCCCGCCGATTAGTGCGTCAATGACGGTTTCCTGTGAGGGGCGAAATGCGGTGTACCCGAAGTATTTATTTAGAGCTTCATGTTTTGTCATAATAAGTATGGAGCTGTAAAAGCTAAAGTGTATGACATGAAAAGTTAAAATCCTGTTATAATCTTCTGCATATTGATAATATATAAAAAAAGCTTGCAATTTGCAACGCTCTTTGCTAAAATCACAAGGTGCGATTTTTCGCGTACAGATTTTTGTGCGATTTTTCGTTAGTTGCGAATCGCAACTCGCAAGTTGCGCCGCAAGCTACAAACCGTAGTGTATCATCAAACACGGATTTTGATTTTTCCGCCGAGTGCCGCTTTTTGAAAGGCGGTGATGGGAAAAGACGACAAGTCCGGAAGAACAACAAAAAATGGAGGAAAGAAAATGCCGGCAGTATCAATGAAACAACTTTTAGAAGCAGGTGTTCACTTCGGACACCAAACCCGCAGGTGGAATCCCAAAATGGCTCCCTATATTTATATGGAGCGCGGCGGAATCTACATTATCGACCTGCAAAAAACCGTAAAAAAACTCGACGAAGCCTATAATTTCGTTCGCGAAATCAGTAAAAACGGTGGTACACTCCTGTTCGTCGGGACAAAGAAGCAAGCGCAGGATGCAATTAAGGAAGAAGCCGAGCGCGTCGGAATGTTCTATATAAATGCGCGTTGGCTCGGCGGAATGTTGACGAATTTCAAGACCATGCGCACCCGCGTAGACCGTCTTGCAAAGCTCAGGCAAATGCAAGAGGACGGAACATTTGATATACTTCCGAAGAAAGAAGTTATCAAGCTGACGGGAGAAATCAACAGGTTAGAAAAGTATCTCGGCGGTGTCAAGGAAATGAACAAGCTCCCTGCCGCACTTTTTATCATCGACCCGAAAAAAGAACGCAATGCGATTGCCGAAGCGCGTAAGCTCGGTATTCCGATTGTTGCGATTGTTGATACGAACTGCGACCCCGACGAGATTGACTATATTATACCCGGAAATGACGATGCTATTCGCGCAATACGCCTTTTGGCGCAAGCAATGGCGAACGCAATAATAGAGGGTCGTCAAGGGGTTGACTTGGAAGCCCCGATTTCGCAGTCTGAGGATGTATTCGGAGAAACGGAAACGGCAGAAGCGGCGGCTGTAGCGGAAGCTCCTGCGGCAGTTGCGGCAGTTGAGCCTGTTGCGGAGGTTGACGTTGCGCCTGCGCCCGTTATTGTAGAACCTGTTGTAGAGCCTGTTGCGGTAGAAAAAGTCGCGGCGGTAGAACCCACGCCTGTGGTTGAAGCTGTCGTTGCATCCGCACCCGAAGTAGTGCCCGACCCTGAACCGACTTCAAAGGAAACGGTGAAGCCCACTGCAAAGAAAGCCGCACCTAAGAAAGCAAAAGCGGCGGACGACAAGACAGACGAAGCGGCGGACGTAGCGGACGAGCCCGTAGCCGATAAGAAAGCAGAGAAGCCCACTGCAAAGAAAGCCGCCCCAAAGAAAGCAAAAACGGCGGATAAAACAGCAGACGTAGCGGCGGACGTAGCGGACGAACCCACAACCGATAAGAAAGCCGCCGAGAAGCCCGCAGCCAAGAAAACAGCGGCAAAGAAACCCGCCGCGAGCAAAACCGCAAAAGCCGCAACCGACGATGCGGACAAAAAAACGGCAACAAAAAAACCGACAGCAAAGAAAGCAACAGCAAAAAAAGAAACAGAGGTGGCGAAATAAGCCGCCTGACCATAGAGAGGAAATGAACTTATGACATTCACAGCACAAGATGTAAAAACACTCCGCGAAACAACCGGAGTAGGCATGATGGATTGTAAAAAAGCCCTGACCGAAACTAACGGCGACATGGAAAAGGCTGTAATGTATCTGCGCGAACACGGTTTGGCAGCCGCGCAGAAAAAAGCAGGAAGAATTGCCGCCGAGGGCGTAGCGTATGCAACAGTAATCGACGGTGTCGGCGTAGTGGTCGAGGTCAACGCAGAAACAGACTTTGTAGCGAAAAACGACAAGTTCAATGATTTTGTCGCAGGAGTAGCGGAAACTGTAGCAAAAGAAGCCCCCGCAGACTTAGATGCGCTTATGGCGGCAAAATACGCAAAAAGCGATAAAACCGTTGCGGAGGAGCAACAGGAAATGATACTTGTTATCGGCGAGAATATTTCTGTGCGCCGCTTCGACCGTTATACAAAAGGGCTGTCTGTACCCTATATCCATGCGGGCGGCAAAATCGGCGTTATTGTAAACATGGAAGTCAGCGGCGTTACCGACACAGAAGCGGTCACGGTGCTTGGAAAAGACATCGCAATGCAAATTGCCTCAATGCGCCCGCTGTATCTTGATACTGCATCCGTTGATGCGACAGAGATTGAGCAAGAGCGGGAAGTACAGCTCAGGAAAGCCATCGAGGAGAACAAGGCAAAGAATCTGCCTGAAGATAAAGCCCGCATGATAGCCGAGAACATGGTCAAAGGGCGTATCAATAAATTCTACGAAGAAATATGTTTGATGAACCAAGCGTATGTCAAAGAAAACAAGCTCACGGTTGGAGATTACATCGCGCAAGTTGCAAAGACACTGGGCGGGCAAATCAAGGTCAACGCTTTCACACGCTTTGAAAAAGGCGAGGGCATTGAGAAGAAACAAGAAGATTTCGCCGCAGAAGTCGCAAGCATGATATAATAATCCCCCGTCATTGCGAGGAGCTTGCGACGAAGCAATCAGGTAATGACGGAATTACAAATTAAATACATGGGGTGCTGCCGTCAGGTGGCTGAGAGGGCGCGAAACGCCGCGCCTAACCCTTATTACCGGATACGGATAATGCCGTCGGCGGGAATAAGCAAGCTCTTGACAAGCACCTCTTGTAAATATTAGGAGGTGCTTTTCCCATGAAAAACAAAAAAATCAGATGTATATGTGAAGGAGCTGTTTTCATCGCAGCCGCCCTTGCGCTCAGTTACCTGAAGATTCCTATTGGGTTTTCTTTGGGCGGATTTGGCGGCTCGATAGACCTTGTAATGATACCGCTCATCTTGTTTGCGGTACGTTGGGGGCTTGAATGGGGGCTCGGAGCGGGGCTTATCTACGGTACACTAAAGTTCTTCTTCGCAGGCGGTGTCGCTGTCAATTGGCAGTCAATGTTGCTTGACTATTCATTAGCGTACATGATGGTCGGGTTGGCGGGTGTGATGAAAAACCGAGAGTGGGGGCTTGTAATCGGCGGTTTCATAGGTTGTTTCGGAAGATTCATCATACACTTCATATCAGGTGTAACGATTTATGCACAGTATATGCCGGAGGAATTTCTCGATATGACTATGACAAGCCCGACGATATACTCACTGCTGTACAACGGTACATACATGATACCGAACACAATTATCGTTTTGATAATCGGAGCGGCTCTCACAATTCCTCTCAAAAAATACATAACCGCTTCTGATTTGTAAAATACTCTTAATGCACAAAGTAACGGTTCAAAGGTGTCATTTTCTTCGCTAAACGGTATCCGCGTATTGTCGCTCTAAGGCTCATTCGGCAGCCGCGTAAACTCGCTACCGCTCAAACAGTACGCGGCTATGGAGATGCCGAAATTTCGCCAAGAGCGTTCAATACGCTCCACCTAACCGCTCAAAAAACGACACGCTTTGACCCGTTGCTTGCAAGACGGTATCCTCTTAATCAATAATTTATATTGAACTGTGTGTGCGGAAGTGATATAGTAATGTTATCAAAAAATCACTATATCACTTTGGGAGGGCAGAGTATTGGTAAAAGTAGAATTAAGCGGAGTTAAGGAATTCATTACCGAGAGCGAAGTACAAGCGATTGACACAAAAGCACCCATAGAGAAGCTAAAAACACTATACGAGAACGGATGGATGAAAGTCCCAACCGACTTCAACGCAGAGCTATCAGAAAAGGTAAAAAAACAAGCGGCGAAAATAACCAAAGAATCAGAGGTTCTCGTGGTGCTCGGAATCGGGGGCTCGTATCTGGGCGCGCGTGCGGCGATTGAGTACATAAAATCGCCGAATTACAATGCGTTGCCAAAGAATACTCCTGACATCTATTTTGCGGGAAACAATGTTTCGGGCGAATACTTAGAGCAAGTAATTGACCTTATCGGGGACAGAGAGTTCTCTGTCAACGTGGTTTCAAAATCAGGCTCAACAATAGAAACAGCCATATCCCTGCGGTTTTTCAAGGAAAAACTAATCGCAAAATACGGAGAGAACGGGATAAAAGACCGCCTGTATGTGACCTCAGACATAGGCTCCCCGCTCATAAAAATGGCGGAAGCGGCGGGTTGTGCGTATTTGGAAATGCCGCCCGAAGTCGGAGGAAGATACAGCGTGTTGACCGTAGTTGGGCTACTGCCATGCGCCGTTGCGGGTATAGACATAGACGAGCTGATGCTCGGAGCTAAAGAGGAGCTTGAAAACGGTGTAGCAGAGGCTTGTAAGTATGCGGCGGCTCGTCAAGTGCTTTACCGCAAAGGCAAGAAAATAGAAATGCTTGCTTGCTTTGAACCCGCATTTCGTTTCACGGGAGAGTGGTGGAAGCAGCTCTTCGGCGAAAGCGAGGGGAAAGAGAATATTGGAATATTCCCGTCGTATGCCGACTACTCCGCCGACCTGCACTCAATGGGACAGCTCATACAAGAAGGGGAGCGCACCCTCATGGAAACCTTTGTGACATTTGATGCTTCACGCTCAAATCTGAGCGTTCCGAGCGGCAATATCCATACAGACAAAATCGCTCCGATAGTGGGCTTTGATATGCACAAAATCAACACATCGGCAGCCGTTGCGGTGAAAAAGGCGCACATCGACGGGGGAGTGCCCGTGCTTGAACTCAACCTCCCGATAATGTCCGCCGCTTCTTTTGGTGCGCTTGCGTACTTCTTCATGCGTTCCTGCGCGATATCGTCGCTTGTTTCGGGCGTTAATCCGTTCGGTCAGCCCGGTGTCGAAGCGTACAAGAAAAATCTGTTTGCGATTCTGGGACTGTAGTACACTTTTTACATATTGCTGAAAGGATGTGGTTAAATTGGTTAACGTAATGATGGGTCTTAAAGGCTCAGGAAAAACAAAGAAATTATTAAAAATGGTCGAAGAAGCGGTGGAGAGTGAGGATGGGGACATCGTTTTTATCGAGGCAACATCAAAGCTCATACACGATATACCGCAGAAAGTCCGTCTGATTGACGCATCTCAATATGATTTCAGCGGGTACGACTTTTTGAAGGGTTATATGACAGGGCTGTACTGCGCGAATTATGATATAACCCATGTATTTATAGACAATCTGCTGAAAATAACCTGCACAGAACTAAGCGGCAATGTTGACAGTTTTCTCAAATGGTGTGAAAGCTTTGGAAAGAAAGAAGATGTAAAGTTTACTATAACCATAAGCGAGGACATAGCAGAAGCCACAGAAACAGTTAAGAAATATCTGACAACCACATAACAGGTGAAATGAACCACATAACAAGCTCGACAGACGACCAAATGAGCGCACAGCTCAATACGTTGCAATTAAAAGAGTTGCGAAAAATGCGACTACTATTACACTGCTGCTGTGCCCCCTGCGCTTCGTATGTGATAAAACACTTAGAGTCAGAATATGATATAACGCTGTTCTTTTACAATCCGAACATAGAGCCGTATGAGGAGTACATAAGACGTTATAACGAGCTTGAACGGTTGTCGGTAATGTATTCCTTACTTTACAAGAAGAGAATAGACATACTCAAATCCGACTATGATAACGCAATATTTACCGAAGCAGTAAGAGCATATAAAGATGAATCGGAAGGCGGTGTGCGTTGCAGGTTGTGTTTTGACATCAGGCTCGGTGAAACGGCAAGACAAGCCAAAGCGTTTGGGTTTGACATCTTTGGTACAACATTATCGGTAAGCCCTCACAAAAACGCAGCAATACTAAACGATAGCGGGATTACACAATCAACTGAACACAATATATTGTACCTTGAGGCGGATTTTAAGAAAGAAAATGGCTATATGCAGTCAGTTGAACTTTCAAAGAGGTATGAATTATACAGGCAAAATTACTGCGGTTGCATTTACTCCAAGCGGTAGCCGCACTGTAAAAACAAAATCCAACCGCGCTGTAATATCTGACACCCCGCGTACTATAACATAAAAGCACCAACCTTGATATACCCCCAATACAGTAAAAGTAAGGAGAACATTACATGACAAGTCCGGTAAGAAAAATTGTATTCGCAGCTTCCATTGCGGCAGTTTATGCGGTGATGACGATTGTTTTAATGCCAATATCCTATGGCATGATTCAATTTCGCGTATCAGAGGTATTGACAATACTTCCTTACTTCTTTCCTGTTGCCGTACCGGGATTATTCGTTGGGTGTATAATCGCGAATATGTTTAATCCAAGCGGGATTATCCTTGCCGACATGATAATCGGCGGCTCTGCTACGCTTATTGCCGCCCTGATTACAATGCAAATCGGCAAATCACGGAGAAATGAAGAAGTAAAAACAAAAGCAATCGCTTTGATACCTCCTGTCTTAATAAATGCGGTATTTATCGGAGCGATGATTGCGTATTTTATGGTTGGAGCAGGGGAGGCGGCTAATTTCTGGGTCATATTCCCCGAATGTGCCCTCTTTGTCGGCTTTGGTCAGCTTGCGGTAATTTATATATTAGGATTACCTCTGATGATATATCTGCCGAGAATGGGTGTTATAGACAGAATGAAAAAGATATACGAAGGACAATCAAGCAATAACAAGGAAAACAATAACGAGGAAAAACAATAACAAGGACAGAAAGGAAAGGTCGAAAGTAATGAAAGTAAGGAAAGCCGTGATTCCCGCAGCGGGACTGGGAACTCGTATGTTACCCGCCACAAAATCTATTCCAAAGGAAATGCTGCCGATATTGGATAAGCCCGCGATTCAATATATTATTGAGGAAGCTGTCGCATCCGGCATTGAGGACATCCTGATTATTACAAATCGCGGCAAATCTGCTATGGATGATTATTTTGACTACAACCCCGACCTTGAAAGGTCGCTTCTTGCCGCAGGGAAGAATAATTATTACGACGAGGTAAAATACCCTGCGGATATGGCTAACATTGTTTACATTCGGCAGAAAGAAACCAAGGGGTTGGGTCATGCGGTATGGCGTGCTAAGAGTTTTGTAGGAAATGAGCCGTTTGCGGTGCTGTTAGGTGACGATGTAATGATGTCGGACGAACCTGTAACACTCCAACTCGTTAGGGCTGCTGAGAAATATGGCGCATCCGCTGTCGGCGCACAGGCTGTCGATATTGCTGATATTTCAAAATATTGCTCGTTAAAAGTGGATTTACTCGCCGATAATGTGTACAATGTCAGCGATGTTATTGAAAAACCGCCCCCTGAAAAGGTGTTCTCGAATTATGCCATACTCGGCAGATATGTATTGACCTCTGAAATCTTCAAGATATTGGAGAATACCCCGCCGGGTCACGGCGGAGAGATTCAGCTCACGGACGGGTTATGTACTCTCTGCAAACAGGAGAAGATGGTAGCGGTTGATTTTATAGCCCGCAGATACGATACGGGTAATCTGCAAGGCTATTTGGAAGCTGTAATTGACTTTGGTCTGAAAAGTGATGCCGTCGGCGCGTGGCTGAAAGAGTTTATCAAAGAGAAAAGCGCACTTCTGTGATACTTCTGTAAAATAATTATCAGAAAAAACGCAAAAGAGCCGCAATGCTGTAAGCCTGCGGCTCTGTAGTATGCGACAGCCTGCTTCGAGCTACCCTGCGGCAAGAGCCCTTTCCAACCATACTGAAGCGAGGTCAATTGCCTCATAAAAGCTGTTCTTGTCGCTTTTTTTAACAATAAGGTCACGGGATTTCAGCTCAGGGTCGGTAAATTGAAGCTGCACGTTTATGCGTGTGGCAAGATTTAAGTCCTCCACCGCCTTAGTTTCGGTAATCTGGAGCATAACAATATACTTATCCGACATACTGCCGTAATAAATTATATCACCGACTCTTCTGAGAGGATGTCCTTTATACTTTAATATATTATTCTTACGGTTTGCAGGCATTATTATACTCCTTTGCTTTTCAATTCATTTAATTTAACACAAGAACCTTCCATAGTCAACAAAAGTTCTTCAAAAGAGATAAGAAACCATGAAACCATGATATTTTTCTTGAAAAATTTGAATAAATATATTACACTGTGAATTGTGTAAAAATAGGTCGAAATAACCGTTGTAGAAGTAAAAAGTGCTGTCCGAGGATGGGCAAAGGGAGAGAGAAAGGGTTGTATAACCATGAGCAAAAGACGAGCAATCTGTGCCTTACTCTGTTTAGTCATACTGTTGCCGATAATTTCAGCCTACCAAAACGCGCCGCAAGCACCCCAACCCGCACCTGAACAAGCCGCCGCCCCGCACCCCCAAAACGCCCCGCAAGCACCCCAAACAGCCGACGTGCTCTTTACCACATACCGCGACATACCCGACATTACGCAGGCGGAAATTGACACAATTGAAAAACTGCAAAACGAAAATACGGAGGTTAAGCTCATCGCGCCCCACAGCACCGAGCTTTACACAGACAGCGACGGAAACCTGCGCGGTTACACAGTCTTACTCTGCGAGTATCTGTCATCTCTCTTAGAAATAACTATCACGCCGCAAATAGAACCGCTCGGCATTATCACGCAATCCCTCGACGACGGCGAAGCCATATTCGCGCTGTCGGTAATCAGCGAGGACCGCGAGCAGCGTTATTTTATAACAGACACCGTCGCGCAAAGGTCGGTCAAAACCATGCGCCTTGCAGAAAACCCCGCTCCCGCAGATATAGCGCAAACAAGACCGCCGCGCTATGTAATGTTAGCAGGCGCAATGATGATTGACCTGTTCCCCCAAATATTAGACCCCGATACATACGAAATAAAAATAGCCGCAGACTATGAACAAGCCTACAGAATGTTGGAAAGCGGAGAGGCGGATGCTTTCGCAGGAAACAGCGCAATGGAAATCGCCTTTGATGCTTACGGCGGTGTAGTTACCGACGACTTTTTCCCATTGACCTTTCTCCCCGTGTCCATTGCGACGGGAAACAGCGACCTCGCGCCTGTTATCTCCGCGATTAACAAAGCCTTACACAGCGGTCTACACAGCCATTTGACCGCGCTTTACACGCAGGGGTACGCGGATTACCGCAGATACAGATTTTCCGAATTTTTGACAGACGACGAAAAGGCGTATTTACGCGGCAATCCCGTAATACCCTTCGCCACACAATATATGTCCTACCCCGTGAGCTTTTATAATACAGTCGAAGAAAAGTGGGAGGGGGGCGTGTTTGATGTACTTAGTGAAATGGAGCATTTGACAGGGATTGCTTTTGAACTCGTCAATGGCATTAACGCGGAGCTCCCTGAGCTTATGAATCTCTTGGAGGACGGAACGGCATATTTCATGCCGAACCTGATTCAGTCCCCTGAACGCAGGGAGAGATTTCTTTTCGCAGAAACCCTGTACATAAAGGACAGATTCGCTCTTTTATCCAAACAAAGTCATCCGAATATCGCGACAAACGACATACCCTTTGAGAAAATCGGATTTGCGCGGGGCTCTGCCTTTGCCGATATGTTCAGAAGCTGGTTTCCCAACGCCATAAACGCAACGGAATACCCCAACACGGATGAAACCTTTGCGGCTTTGGACAGGGGAGAGGTTGACCTTGTTATGTCGAGCCAGTCAAGGCTTGCCGCTTTAACCAATTATTATGAATATTCGGACTATAAGGCAAATTATCTCTTTGATGCTGTGTTTGAATCCACATTTGGAGTAAACAAAGACAACGCTATTCTTGTTTCAATCATTGATAAGGCACTTATATTTATTGACACCGACAGAATTTTTGAGCAGTGGAGCACCAAGACCTATGATTACAACACAAAGGCGATGATGGACCGTCAGGTATGGATTTCCGCCATACAGGTTGTGATAATAACCGCGCTCTCGCTTATTATGTGTATCCTTTTGGCGGTATTTATGAGAAACAAGAAGAAAGGCAAGGCAGTTGCGGCGCAGGCCGCCAAACTTGAGTTTACAAACGCGAGAATTGAAGCGATTATTCAAAATCTCCCCGGCATGGCGTTTCAGCACATCTACGACCCTCCGAAATTTACATGCCTGTTTGTCAGCGACGGATGCCATGATTTGACGGGATATGAGGCACATGAGCTGTTGGGCGAGGACGCGGTCAAATTTTTCGACTTTATTCACCCCGATGATACCGCTGACGTTGAAAGGCTGTCCGCCGAAACACTTGAAAAGGGACTGCCCTACGAAAATACATTTCGGATAAAGACACGCGACGGGACGGAAAAATGGGTTTGGGAACGCAGTCGTGTAGTTGAGAAAACCTCGGACGGCAAGCCGCATATCATAGAGGGCTACCATGCCGATGTAACCGACCGTATGCAGCTCAAAAACGCCGAGCTTGAACAGGGTCGTATGGCAACCATGATTGAGGCGATACTCGACAAGATGCAGGGAATGGCGTTCCAATGTCTTGGCACGTATCCTGACTATCCCCTTACCTTCGTCAGCAGGGGAAGCAAAAAGCTCTTGGGGTATACACCGGAGGAGCTCGTCGGCGGGCCGAACAGATACATGGAACTGCTGCATCCCGACGATTTTGATTCTTATTCAAAGGTTGTTATGGAAACCCTTGAGGTCGGACTGCCCTTTGAAAATATTCACCGTATTATCTTAAAAGACGGCACGGTCAAATGGGTTTTGGAAAGCTGTATCATATCCGAGCAAAACCCGGACGGCTCGCCCGCTGTGCTTGAGGGTTACGTTTTTGACGTAACCAAGCAAAGACAGTATGAAACCGCAGAGCTTGCCAACCGTGCGAAATCCGACTTTTTGGCGACTATGAGCCATGAAATCAGAACGCCCATGAACTCTATCATGGGGTTTGCGGAGCTTGCGCTCGGCAGTGACACAATGCCGCAGATGAAGGATTACCTCAGCAAAATTTCCGACGGCACAAAATGGCTGTTGAACATCATAAACGACATATTGGACATTTCAAAAATTGAATCGGGCAAAATGGAGCTGGAAAAAACACCGTTTAATCTGTATGATGTTTTCAGCCGCTGTCAATCCGTCATTTTACCGCCCATCAAAGAAAAAGGGCTTGAACTGCGTGTTTACGCCGAGCCTGTAGCGGGTAAGCACCTTATCGGCGACCCCGTGCGGCTGTATCAGGTGCTGATGAACCTGCTGTCAAACGCCATGAAGTTTACTAATGTCGGAACTGTCAAGTTTACTGCGCTCGTGAAAGAAGAACGTGAGGGTAAAGCGGCGATATACTTTGAAGTGTCCGACACGGGCATAGGCATGAGCAAAGAGCAGATAGACAAGATTTTTGATATGTTTGTCCAAGCGGATTCAAGTACAACGCGCAACTTCGGCGGTACGGGACTTGGGCTTGCGATAGTAAGAAACTTGGTAGACCTTATGGGTGGAACGCTGGCTGTAGAGTCCGCTACGGGTGAGGGCAGTAAGTTCAGCTTTGAGATTGTATTTGACACAGCGGATTCGGGCGAAGAAATAGCGGGACGTGAGGATATGACGTTCTCCGAAAGACCGAACTTTGATGCTTTAATTCTGATTTGCGACGATAACTATATGAATCAGGAAGTAATCTGCGAGCATCTTTCCCGTGTCGGAATACAAACGGTTGTGACGGATAACGGCAAAGCTGGCCTTGATGCGGTTAAAGAGCGCGTGAAAAACGGAGAAAAACCGTTTGACTTAATTTTCATGGATATATTTATGCCAATCATGGACGGAATCGAAGCGGCGACAAAAATATCAAAGCTGAACATAAAGACCCCAATAGTCGCTATGACCGCAAACATAATGACAAGCGAGCTTGAAAAGTACAAAAAGCACAATATGCCCGACTGCTTGGGTAAGCCCTTTACATCGCAGGAGCTTTGGCGTGTTTTGCTGAAATACCTCACGCCCGTAAGCACTCAGGCTATAGACGAGGACGAGCAGGGCAATGGGGAAATGCAAAGAAAACTGCGGTTAAACTTTGTTAAAAACAACCGCACAGTCCATGCCGAAATAAAGGAAGCGGTCGCCGACGGAGATATTACGCTCGCGCACCGCTTGGCGCATACCCTAAAAGGCAGTGCGGGAATGATTGATAAAACCGAGCTGAGAGATGTCGCCGCCGAAGTCGAAACGCTTTTGAAAAACGAAATTGAATCAACCTTAGACAGCAAAATGAGCCTGCTCGAAACGGAGCTGTCTGCGGTTTTTGACGAGCTTGACCCGCTACTTAACACGGAGGTACAGACAGCGGCACCGCCGAAGCCCATGAGTGCCGAGCAGTCGCTTAAACTGCTTGAAAGGCTTGAGCCTATGCTTGAGCGGCTGAATCCCGCGTGTGCAGAGCTACTCGGCGAGCTTTCCAAGGTTACGGGAGCTTCAATCTTATCACAACAGATTGAGGTCTATGATTTTGAATCCGCGTTGAAAACTCTTTCCGCGCTGAAGAAGAAGCTGACAGAGGAAAGGACTGCGTAAGCTATGAGTAAATCCGCAAAACACAGTATACTTATCGTCGGAAACGAGGCTTCTGACATTTTTACGCTTGTGAAGTTTCTCAGCACCGGTTATACGGTTTGTGTTGCAGAAAGCGGGGCGGATGCGGTTAAATCCGCGCAAGAGGTTTTGCCTGACCTCATTTTGCTCGACAGTATTTTGTCGGACATGGACGGATACTCCGTGCTTGCCGCGTTGAAGAAGTCGGAAAAAACACGGGACATTCCGATTGTCATAGTGTCCTGCATTTCGTCTGCGACAGCAGACGCAATGCAAGACGTTGCGCCCGCTGTTGCGGCGGCTGCCGCAGCAGACACGGTCAGACTCGACGAAATAAAAGCCCTGACCTTGGGGGCGACGGACTATATAACACGCCCGTTTGATTTGGAAACCGTAAGATTACGCGTCAAAAAGCATTTGGACGCACTCGACAGGCTCAGTGCGGCAAAGGACGAAACGTTAAATTTCCGTTTGGCGAGTGAGGGAATGAAAATCGCGCTGTGGACAATGGACGTAGTTGAGGACGACCCTGTCAACCCGACTAACAGATTCATGTGGTCACAGGAGTTTCGTCACATGCTCGGGTTTTCAGGCGAGTTTGACTTTCCGAATATGCTGGGAAGCTGGAGCAACCGCCTGCACCCTGAGGACAGAGAAAAAGGTGTCAAAGCCTTTGAGGCGCATATAAACGACCGCACAGGAAAAACACCCTACGAAATTGAATACAGGCTTATGAACAAGGACGGCGAGTACCGCTATTACGACGGAATCGGCACGTCTATGAGGAACTCTGAGGGGGTCGCGCTCAAGGTGTCGGGATATATACGGGACGTAACCGATAAAAAGCTGACAGAGCAAGCCCTTGATAAACACGATAAGCTGTTGCACGCGGTAAACAACGCCGCAAATATTCTGCTGACGGACGAGGATGGCAAAACCTTTAACGATTTGATTCTCGACAGCATGAAGGTCATCGGTTTATGTGTGGATGCGGACAGCATCGAGGTGTGGCAGAATGAAAGCACAGACGGAGAGCTTTATGCTGTATTGAAGTACCACTGGCTCAGTGAACCTTACGCACAGAAAATGTCAGAGCTACCTGTTAAAAGATTTGCTTACAAAGCTACGGACAACTGGGAGCAAAGATTATTGCGCGGAGAGTTAATAAAAGGTCCCGTTTCACGCCTTTCCCGCGAGGACCGAGAGTTTATGGAGGTCTTTAACATAAAAACCGTTCTCGTCATACCCATAATTATTCAAAACGAGTTTTGGGGATTTTCCTGCATTGACGACTACCGTACTGAGCGCGATTTTACGGCGGACGAAACAGCTATCCTGCACTCCGTAGTTTCCATGATGGCAAACGCGATAAACCGCAATGAATTGGCGGCGGCTGTAAGCCGCGCTGAAATCGCTGAAGAAAGCAGTAAGGCAAAAAGCAGATTTCTTGCGGTAATGAGCCATGAAATCAGAACGCCCATGAACAGCATTATGGGGTTTGCGGAGCTTGCTCTTGATAAACTCGCAGACATTGAGAATGAGCAAGTCACAGACTACCTGAGTAAAATCAAGGACAGTACAAAATGGTTAATCAGTATAGTGGACGATATTTTAGACATCTCCAAAATTGAGTCGGGCAAAATGCTCTTTGAGCATAAGGCATTTGAGCTTTGCGACATAATCGCTCATTGCGAATCTGTAATGCAACCGATTGTCAGGGAAAAGAACCTTAATTTCATAATTAACTGCGGTCAGCCGCTCGGAAAAAAACTGCTCGGCGACTCCGTACGGCTGTATCAGGTGCTAATCAATTTGCTCTCCAATGCCGTGAAATTTACAAACAGCGGCGAGGTAAGGCTCACAACAAGGGTTAAAAATCCCGATGAAAAGACCGCGCTGATATATTTTGAGGTAAGTGATACGGGTATAGGAATGAGCCCCGAACAGTTTTTGAGGATATTCGACCCGTTTACACAGGGGGATTCAGGCACAACGCGCAACTACGGCGGTACAGGGCTCGGACTTACAATTACAAAAAATATTGTTGAAATGATGGGCGGTACGCTTAAAGTGAACAGTAAGGTAAATGTCGGAAGCACGTTTTCTTTTGAGATAAAATTCGACATTATAAACGCGGCTGACGAGATGACGGACTTGGCAAAATCGGAGATTCCCAAACCGCATTTTGAAGGGCTTGTTTTGGTTTTTGACGATAACGTAATGAATCAGCAGGTTATCTGCGAGCACCTCGCAAGTGTAGGCTTGAAAACGGTAATAGCCGAAAACGGGCAGATAGGAATAGACTTAGTTAAGGCGCGTGTGAAAAACGGACAGACACCGTTTGACTTAATATTTATGGATATGTATATGCCTGTAATGGACGGAATGGAAGCCGCCGCTAAACTAAAGGCTCTTAATATCGCAACCCCCATAGTGGCAATGACGGCAAATGTTATGCCTGAGGATTTGGAGAAGTACAGCAAGGTCGGAATGCCCGACTGTTTGGGTAAGCCGTTTACCTCACAGGAGCTGTGGAGCATTTTGATGAAATATTTAACGCCCTGCCCGAACGGACAAGACGTTACAACGGGGTCTGCCGTGGCAGTCCGCAACGACGGCGACGGGCAAGCCCCAAGCTCAGACAAAGTATCCTTCCCGAACGGGCAGGACACGGAATACGACATTAAATTGAAGATAAACTTTCTCAAAAGCAATCAGACGACATATGCGGAAATAACAAAAGCTGTTGCTGAGGGAGATACAAAGCTGGCGCACCGTTTAGCTCACTCGCTGAAAGGCAACGCGGGTCAGATTGGTAAAGCAAGTCTGCGAAACGCGGCGGCGGAGGTTGAAGCTCTGCTGAAAGATATGCTGACAGACCAAGCGGCCTTACCGCAAAGAAAAGGGGAGTATTCTTATGTGTTAGAGGGCAAAATGAGCAAGCTGCGCGTAGAGCTGACGGCGGTAATAGACGAGCTTATGCCGCTTCTTGATAAGCAGGACAAAACCGTCAAGCCCTTAAACGACGAGCAAATATCCGAATTGTTTGAAATGCTCGGACTTGTGCTTGACAACATTAACCCGCAGTGCGTGAACTTTCTTGATGCGTTAAGAGCCGTTCCGAACACGGAGGAGCTTGCGCACCAAGTAGAAAACTATGACTTTGAAGCGGCGGCAAAAACGCTTGCCGTATTGAAAAAGAACCACGCCCTTGAAATGCGCTCCAAAGGTTAAGTCAAAAACAAAATGCCGAAAAAGAACCGCGCCCTTGCTAACAGGCAGCAGTGAGCGCGATTTCTTCTCTTGTTGCCTTTATTTCATCGTTTACCGCGCAAAAAACCTCGGCAATGCGCGGGTCAAAATGACTGCCCGCTCCGTCCTTGATAATCTTAACGGACTCTTCATGCGTAAACGCTTTTTTATAAGGACGGTCGGAAACTAAAGCATCATACACGTCAATCACAGCCATTATACGACCTTGCAGGGGAATGTCCTCACCGCTTAACCCTTGCGAATACCCCGTGCCGTCCCATTTCTCGTGATGAAACGCCGCAAACAGCTTGGCGTTTTGCAGGAAATCCTCGTCGCCCGCTCTTATCATGGTTCTGTCAATAATGTTATTGCCCTCGATAACGTGCGTTTTCATCGTTTGAAACTCCTCGCTTGTTAAAGAACCGGGCTTATTCAATATGGTATCGGATATGACAATCTTACCGACATCGTGCAGTCTTGCGGAAGCAATCACCGACTCTATGTTCCAATCTCTCATCTCGTCGGCGTATATTTTTCTCGCAATCATGGCGCGTACCAATATTTCCATATACTTTGTAGTGCGGTCAATATGCCCGCCTGTATTCACATCTCGGCTTTCTACAATATCCGCAAGTGTGTAAACGATACTGTTCTTCAAGCGTTCAAGCTGTCCTGTGCGCTCGACAAGCTGTTTTGTGCGGTTGCGGATTAGGGTGTCTATTTGCAGATGATTTTTAATGCGGTTAAGCAACACGGGCTTTGAAAACGGCTTCATTATGAAGTCAGTAGCTCCTTGCTCGATACCATATGCCTCAGTAGCGGAATCATGCAAGCCTGTCAGAAATATGACGGGGATATTGAAGTATGAGCTTGATTTTCTGAGCTGTCGCATAGCCTCAAAGCCGTCCGCATCAGGCATTTCTATATCGAGCAAAATGAGGTCGGGCGTGAGCTTTTCCAGCATACTGAACATTTGCGCCGCAGATGACAGTGCTACCACGCGATACTGATTTCCCAGAGCTTCTTCTGCCACCGAAAGATTTGCCGCGCTGTCGTCCACTATGAAAATTGTTTTCCGCTTATCGTCGGACTTGATTTCTTCTGTGTTCTTAAAGTGACAAACCCTGTTGCGCCCTTCCTTTTTAGCGTTGTAGAGCGCGTTGTCCGCTCCCGAAATCAGCTCGTCTACCGTACAGCTTACGGACGGTGTCCACGTATTAACGCCGATACTTACGGCTATGTTGGCGGTTTGTGTGTCGGACAGGCAAATGTTCGTTTCTTCTATATTTTTGCGTATACGTTCCGCAACGACGAGTGCGCCGTATGAGTCCGTATTGGGTAACAATACGACAAATTCTTCTCCGCCCCACCTTGCGGCAAACTCGGTAGAACGTCTGAGTGTTTCCGTAAGCACCTTTCCTAAAGTCTGCAAGGCTACGTCACCTTGCTGATGTCCAAAGGTGTCATTGTATTTTTTGAACTCATCCACATCTATTATCAGAAAGCTGAGAGGTTTTTGCTCGCGCCGCGCACCCATCCACTCAACATTTAACCGAGCCTCAAAGCTCCTCCTGTTAGGAAGGTCGGTAAGTAAATCTATCATGCTGATACGCTCTATGGTACGCATTTGATTCAGTATCTTTATTTGGTTTAATACCCGTTGCTTGACAATCGCCGAATTAAAAGGCTTTGTAATGTAATCGGATGCGCCCAGAATAAAGCCCTTTTCTTCTTCTCCCGCCTCGTTTAAGCCTGTCACAAATATCACGGGTATGTTCTTCGTCTTATCTGTCTTTTTCAGCACTGTGATAACATCGTAGCCGCTCATATCAGGCATTATAATATCAAGCAAAACCATGTCGGGCAGGTACTTCTCCGCCGCGTTAATGGCTGTCAAGCCATTTGTTGCCGCGTAAATGGTGTAATCGGGGCTTAGGATATGTGTCAGCTTCATGATATTAGAGCTGTCGTCATCCACTATAAGTATGCTGTTTTCATGTTCTTTTTCCATATCCGACTCCCTTACTGTTTTTATTGCTTTTGTTTCAGTTGTTTTAATGTCGCAGTTGGTTTTAGTCGTCGTTATTTCAATGCCGTTATTGTTTCAGTCGCCGTTATTTCACAGCGGAACGAATCAATCGCCGTTTTATAAAATCCTCCGTATTCACCGCTATTTTCTCACGCAGTAAGTCATCATCAATCGGCTTTAATATATAATCCTTAACTCCGAGTCCAATTGCGGCATACACGGTGTCACTATTGCTCTCGGATGTCAAAAAAACAATAGGTGTATCCTCGTTTGGAGGAGTGTTTCTGATGATTTTTACAAGCTCAAATCCGCTTACATTCGGCATATTGCAATCTAAGAGGAATAAATCGGGAGTTACTCTTTTTAAGACCTCCAGAATTGCCTCAGGTCTTGTAAGCGTATACACTCTGTAAGTATCATTCAGAGTTTCATTTACTGCTTTCAGTATACTGGGGGAGTCGTCAACGGCAAGAATTATCGGCTGGTTGTCCTTGTATCGTTCGGGATTAAACTGACAATCAATTTTCTCAAGCAGTACCTCTTTGGTAATAGGCTTGAATAAAACGTCAACCGCACCCAGATTAAGGGCTCGTTCCACGCTTGCTTTGTCCGTGTTTCCTGTCAGAAACATAATCGGTATATGAGAGTACCTAAAGTCATCCTTCAATCTCTCTATAATCTCATATCCGTCAACCTCAGGCATATTTATATCAAGTATAATTAAGTCATAGTCGTCCGCTATATCAAGAATTTCAAATAACGCTTCGGCATTTTGAGCGGGGTAGACCTTGTAATAATCCTTTAGCCTGTCTTTTAATGACAATAGCATAAATTGAATGTCGTCTACGCAGATTATCTTTTTACGCTCATCTTTTCTCGGCAGATTCATTTGACACTTTATCCTTTCCGTCGTTATTGTGAGCTATTGCGTTTCCGTTCCGCGAGCCGCTGTGAAGCCGATTTATTATGTAATTTCGGAAAGCTTCTTTGCTATTTCTTTATAGTTGAGCAAAGCGGCATTTTCACGAAGCCAGTCCGTTAAACCCTCATCATTCTCGTACCTGTACTTTTCTATCTCCAACATGGCACTGTCCACGCTATCCATTTCATAGGTCTTACAGGCGGCTAACAGGCTTGCAAGCAGCTCCGTGTCGGGCTTGTCTTTTTTCGGCTTTACGATTTCGGCGTTAATGGAGCGCAGCATATCGTCAATGCTCGAAATCAGCGTGTTTGCCATGTCAAGAAATGCCGCGTTATGCTTTTCAATATAGCTCACATCACCTGATTTTGCCGCCATTTCAAGGGATTTTGCTGTATCGCCGATATTATCCGCAAAAATATCATAGCTTGCGCCTTTTATGCCGTGAACGGCGGTTTCGTAATGCTTGAGGTTTGGCTCTGCTGTGCCGTTTGCAGGCGCAGTGCCCTCCGCAGGCGCAGTACCCTCCGCAAGCGAAGGGGGGATTGAGCTTAATATAGAGCGAACACTCGCGGAATATGAGCTTAATATATTCAAATAGGATTCCGTGTCGCCGTCATACCGCTCCAACCCTTTGACAATGTCTATCCCTGTGATTTTTTTGTTTGCGACTTGCGCGGGGGCGGCAGGGGGCATCGCCTCGTTGCACGAGGCGGTGCGCAATACGGCGACATATTCGGCGGCGGCTGTTTTTGCCTTGTCATACTCACTGCTCATCAAAAGGTCTTTCAAATTCTCTATGACCCTCATGGTATCCTGTGACCAACGCTTATCTTCTATTAAGCCTATAATGTCTAATGCGCCTTTTCTGTTGTATTCCGCGCACATATCCTGTAAGTTCGACAGCTTATCGCGCAGATAATCTATGTCGCTGTCATCACCGCAAAACTCTTGTCTGTTTGACTCGCTTTTTTTGATTAGCCGCTCTGTCAGCCCGCGCAGTTTTTCCGTAAATTCGGGTATTTCGGATAAAATGGCGACAATGTCGCCCGCTCTTGCCGCAGTTTCCAATTTCTGCGCATATTCGGATAGCTCCGTTTCATCGACGGTCAACAGCCCGCCCTTCATACCGTGAATATGAACGGTAAGGCTACGCAAATCCTCGCCCGTTTGCGCCGCTGTTTGCGGTTTCGTCTTGCCGTGATTCAGAGCCGCAATATCGCAAAACTCATCTAAAACCGCCAAAGCCTTTTTTGCGTCCCTGATAAAAGATTCCGTCACTATTTTTTCTGTCGGCTCAGGGCTCTCCTCTGTCTGCCCGTGCTTTAGCCTTGCGGTATCATACGAGGATGCTTCGTCGGGGTGCTTGTCATGTATATAGTGATTTAATACGTTATTCAAACGCCTTATATCTATGGGCTTTGAAATAAAATCGTCAAACCCGTTTTGCAGGAAAATCTCCGACTGCCCGACAATTGCGTTGGCTGTCATAGCGACTATGGTGCGGTCATATCCTAAGTCACGTATGGTTTTAACCGTTTCGATTCCATCCATATCAGGCATCATATGGTCCATAAAAATTATGTCATACACATTGCCGCTTGTGATTTTTTCGATGGCATCCGCCCCGCGCATAACGGTACTGATTTTTAATCCGTAAGGCTTCATAAGACCGTTGGCGACATATAGGTTGGCTTCCACATCATCAACTACCAAAACACTGCCATAGGGCATTTGCTTACGGACAATCGGTAAATGATTTATTTCCTTAGTATAGCTTGTCTGACTAAGCAGAGCGCACTGCTGTATATCGCCGCTGCATTTACTGCCTATTACCGCTTTGCCTACGACAGTCTGCGGAATCCGTATCGTGAAGACAGAACCCTTGCCCGGCTCGCTTTCAACCTCAATCTCTCCGCCCATAAGCTCAAGCAGATGACGGGTGATTGCCATACCCAGACCGATACCCTCAATAGCGCGGGTGCTGTCCCCGCTAAAGCGTGAATACTCATCAAACAGACGGCCGAGCTGTTCGCTCGTCATGCCGCGCCCCGTGTCGCGCACGCTGAGTACGAGTACGCCGTCATCATTGCCGCGCTCAAAAGAAGCGGTAAAGGTGACTGTTCCGTAATCCGTATACTTAAAAGCGTTGGAAAGCACGTTATTCAGCACTTGCTTTATACGCACTTCATCACCGATTAGCTCTTCAGGGATGTTTTCATCAATTGATACATCAAGTTTAATAGGCTTGTCGCCGCGTTTTATGAGATTTAACTGCAACGAATCATTTATCACGGAGGCTACGTCGTATGCAATCTGCTTGATACTCAGCTTACCTGCTTCTATTTTGGATAAATCCAAAATGTCATTGATTATATTGAGCAGCAGGTTACAGGCGTTACGCATTCTGGACAGGCTTTCCATTATTCTTTCGGGAAGCTCGTCTTCTTGCATTAGAATTTCAATAATACCCCATATTGCATTCATCGGGGTGCGTATCTCATGGCTCATATTTGCCAAAAAAGCGGATTTGGCGCGGTCGCTCATTTCCGCTTCCATTTTCTGTATGACAAGCCGTCTTACGTCGGTAATATCAAGCATTGCTCCCGCAACCCTTATGGGAACGCCGTCCTTATCCCGCAAGCTGGTACCCATAGCGTGAAAGTGCCTGTAGTCGCCGTTTTTTAACTGTAGCCTGTACTCTGTATCGAATGGGGTCATACCCGTATAGTCGTTCATATGCGCCGCAAAAGCATCAAAAGCCGATTGCTTGTCCTCAGGATGTAATCGGTCGCCCCAGCTTTTAAGCACATTCGGGAAATCGTTTTCATCGGTAAACCCAAGTTTATCACGAACCTCCTGAGAGAATATGATTTTGTTATTCGGATTAACGGGGTCAGAGCTCACGACATCCATATCCCACAAAGCAACACCGAGAGCGTCATTAGAGAGCTTATATTTCATTATGTCATATTCATTCGTGCGAAACTGCTCGATTAGCTTTATTTGATTTGAAACCCTGAGCTTTACAAGAGCGGGAGAAAAAGGCTTGACAAGATAATCCGCCGCTCCGAGTGCCAACCCCTTTTCCTCATCACCTGATTCGTTTAAGCCCGTGACGAAGATAACGGGGATATTTCTTGTTTCCTCGAACGCCTTTAGCTCGGATATTACATCATATCCGTCCATATCAGGCATGATAATGTCAAGCAATATGAGGTCAGGCAGATATTTCCGCGCTGATGCAATTGCGTTTTTACCGTTTTTTGCCGCATAAACTGTATAGTCAGGGCTGAGTATATGCGTAAGATTCATTATATTTAAGTTTTCATCATCTACGATAAGTATATTATACTTTTGTGCTTTTATCATGGCGAAAGAGCAATTCCTCCTATTTTACAGATGTAAGGTAGGCGTTTTGCGAGTGTTTCGCGGGTATAAGGCAATATGTCCCTATGGAATAATATCATATTTACAGAAAAAATACTATCCCTACTTGCTATGCTGTCCATTATGTGATAAACTTTTTTTGCTCTGAAAAATACAGTTCCGAAATATAGGGTTCAGAATCTGTTTAAGTTAAGGAAGGTAACAATATGGAAGCATTATATCATCTGGGTTTTGGAGATGTGTCGGGCGCGAAATACGCCATATTGCCGGGAGACCCCGGTCGTGTTGAGCAAATTGCGGCGTTATTGGATAACCCGCGTTTTCTTAATCAAAACCGCGAGTACAACGCATGGCTCGGCGAAATTGAAAAGCAAACGGTTTTAGTGATGTCAACAGGGATGGGCGGTCCTTCAACAGCAATAGCCGTCGAGGAGCTGACACAGTGCGGCATTGAAACATTTGTCCGCATAGGAACTTGCGGCGGCATGGCGGAAAAAGCTATGACCACCGACTTGGTGATAGCGACGGGAGCTATTCGGCAGGACGGCACGAGTAAAGAGTACGTCCCCGTTGAGTTTCCCGCAATTGCTGACTTAGCGGTTACGAACGCGCTTATTCAAGCCGCAAAGAAAACGACTGACGACATCAAACGTGAGCGTGAAAGCGGCGCAACCCAATCGGCGGTAGCTTTACCGAAATGGCACGCAGGGGTTGTGCAAAGCAAGGATTCATATTACGGTCAGCATGAGCCTGAAAGGATGCCTATAGGTAATAAGCTGACCGAAAAATACCAAGCGTGGATTAAGGCGGGGTGCTTGGCTTCGGAAATGGAATGTTCTTCACTCTTTATCGTTGCGCAGACTTTGGGTGTGCGTGCGGGGGCGATTCTCAGCGTTATTTGGAATCAGGAGCGTTTCTTGAAAAAGCTGTATAACTACAAGAGCATGGACACAAGCCTTGCGATAAAAACCTCAGTCGAGGCCGTGAGGATTCTGATAAAAAATGATATAGGGTAAAGCATAATAAAGGGTTGCTTGCACCGCCTCCGCAGGAGGCGGTACGAACGGTTAGCACCGTCTCGCTTGCGAGACGGTACAAAATTAGCGAATGTAGGCGAAATGGAAGAAAAAGGCGAATCGGTGTTTGAGCGAAGCGAGTTTCGATTCGCCTCTGGATATGAGCAGGGGCGTTGTATGCAACGCCCCTTTACAGTCGCTTTTTGCGTAGGTCTAAGGGGTGCGAGTTTCGCACCCCTTAGCAAGTGAGCTTATGCAAGAACTCTTAATTAGCAAACGAGCAAATCACGCTTTGACTAAGTCGTTGTACCATTTTACAGAGGAAATATAGGAGTCGCTCACCATTGTCGAATCTAATTGATGCAATTCGACAAACTGCGAAACCGCCTCCCAGTTTGCGTATTCGTAATGCTCGAAGAAACTAAGCAAATCAGAATGAGGGCCGACATTTGTGAGCAGGGAAGAGCGGATTTCGTTGGAAACGGGAATATCGCTCAAAAGCTCCTCTCTTGACATATCCATTGCGATATGCAGAAGCGACAGCATACCAACCATAAAAACGTGCTGTGAATTGCGCCTGCTGCGGAAGCAAGGAGCGAGAAGCTCGCCGAAACGCGCCCGAATAAGCGACATACGAATAATCTCAAGCGGCTTGTCCTCGGCGATACCGCGAAGCGCAAGCACGGCAATCCACTTCTTCAAGCTCTGCTCGCCCATGTAAGCCACAGCGGCGGACATCGACGAAACGTGCCGCAGACCAACCGCCGCAGAGTTCAGAATACGCAAAAGCATATATGACAAGGCGACATCGGACGAAATAACCTTGCAAATTTCTCTGAAATCCATATAGTCGTCCGTGCTTGAAAGCTGTAAAAGGCGGAAGTAATTGACCTTTAACGGGCTAATCTCTTTGGTTTTCCGCCCGCTCGTCGGGCTATTGAAGTAAAATCCCTGAAAAAGATGAAAACCCGCATCCTTTGCCGTTTGATAATCCTGAATAGTATTTACATTCGTGGCAATGAACCTGACTCTTTGGTTTTTCGCGATTAAGAGCTTCTGCCTGACAATATTTTTATCGGCGGCGGAAAACTTGCAATAATCGGCAATGGCGAGCAGTTCAAGCACGGGGGAAACGCTGTTCACGCCGATGAGCGCGAGCTTGTAGCCCTTTTCGCGTAGCTCATTATAGAGCTTAATATCATTGCGAATACTTGTCTTTGAGCCATTTGCGGGCAAGCTCATCTGCACGATGAACTTTTCTCTCGGCAAATTACGGATAACAGCGGGATTTAAGAGCTGCTTTGTGTATGTGATGAAGTAGTGCAGATTGTTTTCAATGTCGTTAAGCCCAAGCGCGTCTAAGGTGTGGTTAAACTCGCTCAATGCGACAGTGCCGTCATCCTCATCGTCGCCTTGCCCTCGGTCTAAAAGCTCATAAGCAAAGGTTTTGCCGTTACCGAGCAGAATAGGCTGAATATCAATAAAAATATCCTTGAACTTCTTAGCCTTTTGATAACGGTCCTCAAAGGACAGCAACTGGTCACGCCCTGCGGCTTTCGCCTGATAAAGCGCGATGTCAGCTTTACTGAGCAAGTCGGATAAAGCCGTGCCATGCTTTGGAAAATAAGCTACGCCGATACTCAGCGTGCATTTTACCTCAATATTCGGCAACGTATAAGCACGAAGCGCAGAGGAAAGCACATCATTATAATAACTCTGCAATTCGGCAAATGACGGAAACCTTGAAGCCTCTCCTGCCATGAAGATAATAAATTCGTCGCCGCCGAGCCGATATAAAGTGCCGCGAAAATTTGAATTTTCGAGTAAATGTTCAATTAAACGGCGAAGCACGACATCTCCTGTGCTGTGTCCGTAGGAGTCGTTAATTTCCTTGAAATGGTCGAGGTCGAATAGCGCGACAATGCCGGACAGCTCGTTATTGGCGATTCTTTCCGCAATGGCGGCAAAATCCTCTTTGAGCTTTTGACGGTTCGGAACGCCCGTCAGTTGGTCGATATACGCGAGCGAGTACAGTTTTTCGCCGACATCCTTGTCCTTTGTTATATCATGGAACGTGAAAATGGTTGCGGGCTTGCTGTCAGTCCAACTGATGATGTTTCGCTTCACGGAATAAGAGTTGCCGTCTGCATCGGTAAGCTCAAAGGGAATCCCATCCGCAACCTTTGGCGGTCCTGCGCAGGGGCAAAGCTCGCACAAACCGCTAAACTGCTTGCCGAAAACCTTACGGCATGAAGCAACAGACAAAGCCTCGCCGTCTAAACGCGCTTCGGCTCTCTCGTTTACATAAAGGAGCTTGCAGGATTTTCCGCGCACGATAAGTATTTCCATATCGTGGGAATCCAAAGCGCCGATAATGTTGTTGAAAAACTTGCTGTTGTCAGGCTTGTATGACAGCTTGCTTATGGCTTTGTTTTTTACGTCAGTGGCTTTCTCCACAAGTTCGTTGAAGTCCATAGGCTTCCATGTCTCCTAATCCATGTTGAGATAGTACGAAACAAGCTCTTGCAGAAGCTCGTCCCTGTCAAGTCTGCAAATGAGTGCGCGCGCGTTGTTGTAGTTGGTGACATAAGTGGGGTCTTCGGATAAAATGTATCCGACGATTTGATTCACAGGGTTGTACCCTTTCTGTCGCAAAGAGTCATAAACAACGGTCAGAATTTCGCGAGTGTTGTTCTCGCTGCCCACAACGTCAAACTTTCTCGTGTAATCAACCAAATATTTCACACTCCCCTCATAATCTGCACACTTATCATATCATGCAAAAAGTAAAGTGTAAATAGAAAAGTGTGAAAGAGTAGGGGATAATCAACATTAGTTTGAGATTAAATCTCTTTTGAAGGTCTGTCAGCCGTTGCCTGCCGCAACAAGCGGTAAGGGAAGCAGAGCCGAGAGCGGATAGCTCACATAACGCCCGTCGGAAGCCCTCGCGCAAAGAACCTCGATTCCGGGGGAAAACTCGTTTAAGAGCTGACGGCAATTGCCGCAGGGCAGATGATAAACATCGCCTTGGGAAATGGTTGCAATCCGCCTGAAGTTACGCTTACCCTCCGAAACCGCCGCCGCAATCGCCGCCGCCTCTGCGCAAATCGTCGCGCTGATTGACACGTTTTCGATTTCACAGCCTGTGAAAACCGTACCGTCGTCACATTCGATTGCCGCTCCGCTTTTCCTCATCGAATAGGGCGAATAAGAGTTATCCATAACCTCTACTGCCATTTCCAATAATCTTTTGTCTGTCATTGTGAACCACCTTTCAAAACTTAATTCTCGCGGGAATTATTGATTTTTACAAAATTTCTGAATTTTTCGCCGAAGCCTTTGGTTTTTCGCCGAAACACCCTGATTCAATAAGTGCCTAAGCCTTTACCTTTTCACCGAAGCCCCTGATAAGTGCCGCCTTTGCGCCGAAGCCTTCGCGCCGAAGCCCCTTAACCCGGCGACTCCAAGTCTATTGCCCAGTCCTTAAAGTTGATGAAAATGCCTGACTGCGAGGGAGCCGCGCCCGAAACCAAGCCGAGTGGGGTGTAAATAGCGTGGCGCTTGTACAAAATCGGAACAAACGGCGCGTATATGCGTATTCTATCGCAAAGTGCCTGACCTGACAAGCTCACTTCTTCACGAGTTTTCGCGGCGAGAAAACTGAGAATATCCTCCTCGTAAGAAGAACTCGCCGTTTTACCGTAGTTTACCGCGCTATCGTCAGGCAACAGCAAGGGAGAAAAATCGAAATCCGCGCCTATTTGAACCTCGCCGTAGTAGATGTCGAAATTTCCGTTTTGCAAGTCTTTTATGAACTCATCCCAAGACTGAACGCGAAGGTCAATATTAAAACCAACCTGACGCAGACTTGCCGCAATATGCTCCGCCGCCGCGACCTTGTGTGAATTTTCAACATTCACGGTGAAAATCAGCGTAAAGGGTCTGCCTGTTCCGCCGTCATATTCTTCAAGAAAACCGTCGAAATTATAGTCTGCGATACCTGCGCGTTCGAGAAGTGCCGCCATTTCCACAGCAGGGTCCATACGGGATTCCCAACCGGAATCATACATATCAAACATCGGAGATATGGCAACAGGTGAAGCGACTGTTTGCCCGAGTCTTGGGGTTGACATGATGTTTTCTACGATAAATTGACGCTCTATCGCACAGCCGATTGCTCGCCGTAAATCAGCATTTCGCATTATGCCGTCTGAGTTAAAACCCAAAAATTGAAGCGAGGTCGTGTTGTAGTAACGCGGCTCATGGTCGCGGTTAACTCTGATTTCCAAAGAGCTTGTGGGGTCGTCCCACAAAAGACTGATGATGCCTTGGTCAAATAACTCCGTGAGGTCGCTGTCATTGCACACTTGAAGATAAATCGCCGCCACAGGCAAAAAGGAATAATCACGGTGTCGGGCGAAGCGCAACAGCAGCATATTGTCAGGGTTTGGAAAAACATAAGGACCTGTGCCGGGGGGAATGTCGTCGTCGATAGTATCCGCTTTGATGATAGGAATGTCAAGAAGCCGCGTAAATCGGGCGTTTGGGTGGCTGAGTGTTATCGTGATTGTCAAATCGCCGTCACTTGTGATAGTGGAAATGTTGTGTAGCTTGCTTCTGTGCCGCCCGCGTTGTCTTGCCTGCCTAAGCGAATAGGCGACATCATCCGCAGTAAGCGTTGAGCCGTCATGCACGGCTATATCGGGAAAGATTGTGAACGAAAATGTGATATTATCCTCCGTTTCCCAGCTTTCGCACAAAAGAGGGGAGGCTCTCAGGTTCTCGTCCAAAATAAACAGACTTTCGTACAAAAACGATGAAAGGCTGATGTTATCTCTGTTTAAGGCGCGTATGGGGTTGAGCGTGTTGGCGGGTTCATATCTTAGTGTAAATCTGCCGTGCGGCGACACATCTACACTTGGGGTTTGCTCGACATCTTCGGGAGGGGCATCCAAAACAGGCGGAGCGGGTACATGGGGCGGAACGTAAACAGGCATATTCGCAAGCCAGCACCCTTGCAACAGCAATAAAGGCGCGAGAATCAGAAGCGTAATATATTTGGTAAAACTTTTTTTCATTATGAAATCCTTGTGGGGGGTGATTGCAAATTTCACTTGCGGGGGTTGATTATGCGTTTCGCCTGTATGGGGGGCGTAATGCCGACGATACGGGTGTAACAACGGGGGGCTGGTTATATGTTTCGCCTATGGGGGCTGATTATGCGTTTCGTCCGCAACAGTCCTTATACTTCATAGGTAAACCGTTTGAGCGTTTTTTACCGCAGGGGCATGGGTCGTTGCGACCGATTTTCTGCCCCTTGCGTATGGGTTGGCGTGGGAGCGTACCGTCGCCGCCGACATTCTGCGCCGCCGCAAAGCTACCGCCCGCCCCTGCGCGGTTGCCGCCGCCGTTCGCCGCCGCAAGACCGCCGCTTGCTCCTGCACCGAAGCCACCTGCGCCCGCGCCGAAGCCGCCCAAAGCACCGCCGAACCCCTGCGCCGAAGCCCTCATATTACCCGCCACTCCGCGCCGTTGCAAAGACTCGTTGGTTCTCACGCGCACGGTAAACATACGCCGCACAATTTCTTCTTTAATGCCGCCAATCATTTCCTCGAACATATCGAACCCCTCGCGCTTGTACTCATCGACGGGATTCGTCTGTGCATAGGCGCGTAAACGCACGCTGTCGCGCAAGCTCTCCATGGCATCAATATGCTCCATCCAAAACTCATCAACGACACGCAACATAATCACACGCTCAAGCTCGCGTATAAGCGGAGTTTCCGAACCGGGCAGGAAACCAAGCTCTCGCTCTCTTGCGGCGTAAACAGCGGCGGCTTTCTCTTGTAAAAGAGCTTCAAGCTCATCCTTTGAAAAGCCATCGCTTGGGAGCTTAACCTCGCCCCTGCGCAAAAACAACGCTTCCAAAGGCTGTAAAATCTCGGACAGAGCGGAGCGGTCGCTGATATGCTCTTTCTCGCGAAAACCCGCGCCTATTGCCGACTCGACAGTTTCGGTAATCATCGCTTGAATATTTCCCGCTATATCCTCGCCGTCAAGCACCTGCCGCCGCTGATTATAGACAATCGTGCGCTGCTTGTTCATCACATCATCATATTCGAGGACGTGCTTACGGGTCTGGAAGTTGCGGCTCTCAACCCTGCGCTGGGCGGTTTCAATAGCATTTGTGAGCATTTTACGCTCAATCGGCATATCCTCTTCAAGCCCAAGCGCGTCCATCATACCCATGATACGCTCCGAGCCGAAAAGCCGCATAATATCGTCCGTCAGGGCAATGTAAAAACGGGTTTCACCGGGGTCGCCCTGTCTGCCCGCACGCCCGCGAAGCTGATTGTCAATACGCCGCGACTCGTGCCGCTCCGTACCGAGAATAAACACACCGCCCGCCTCGCGCACCTTGTCAGCCTCGGCAGAGGTGACGGCGCGGTGAAAATCATGCCTTTCGGAGAACAGCTTGCGTGCCGCGAGAATATCCTCGTCTGTGGTTTCGGCAAATCCTGTCGCTTCGACGATAGCTTCTTCGGAAAAACCCGCTTTTTTCAAGTCGTTTTTTGCGAGATATTCGGGATTTCCGCCAAGCACTATGTCAGTACCGCGCCCCGCCATGTTCGTTGCAATCGTAACCGTGCCGAACTTACCCGCCTGTGCGACAATTTCAGCTTCTTTTTCGTGGAGTTTCGCGTTTAGAACATTATGCGAAATCCCGCGTTTTTTCAACAGCTTTGATAAAAGCTCGCTCTTTTCAATCGAAACCGTACCGACAAGCACAGGCTGACCTTTGGCGTGGCAAACCTCAATCTGGTCGATAATCGCGTTGTACTTGCCGTTCTCGTTTTTATAAACGACATCGGAATTGTCAAGGCGAATCAGCGGCTTATTTGTCGGAATCTCAATGATGTCAAGTTTGTAAATCGCTCCGAACTCCTCCGCTTCGGTCAGAGCTGTTCCCGTCATACCTGACAGCTTGCCGTACAAGCGGAAATAATTTTGAAAAGTAATCGTCGCAAGTGTTTTGGACTCACGCGCAACCTCGACGCGCTCTTTCGCTTCAATCGCTTGGTGAAGCCCCTCTGAATAACGTCTGCCCATCATCAGGCGGCCCGTAAACTCATCGACGATAATGACCTCGCCGTCCTTAACGACATAGTCAACATCGCGTTGCATTGTTCCGTGCGCCTTGAGAGCCTGATTGATATGGTGGGAAAGCGTACTGTTTTCAAGGTCTGCGAGGTTTTCAAGACCGAAATGCTTTTCGGATTTAGCGATACCTCGCGCTGTGAGCGTTGCCGTTTTTGCTTTTTCATCGACGACATAATCCGAATCGAGAGCCTCGTCGTCCTGTGATTTTTCGTCGATTGTTGCGAAAACGCTCTTTTTCAGGCGTGAAACAAAATCGTTGACCTTTGTGTAAAGCTCGGTGGACTGCTCCCCGTGCCCGGAAATGATAAGAGGGGTACGCGCTTCGTCGATAAGAATTGAGTCAACCTCATCGACAATTGCGAACGGGTGTCCGCGCTGAACCATGTCACGCTTGTAGAGAGCCATGTTGTCACGCAGATAATCAAACCCCAGCTCGTTGTTAGTGCCGTAGGTAATGTCGGAAGCGTAGGCATTTCTCCGCTGTTCGCTCGAAAGCCCATGCACGATAAGTCCGACGGACAGCCCCATAAAACGGTGAATCTTACCCATCCACTCGCTGTCGCGCTTGGCGAGATAATCGTTGACGGTGACGATGTGAACCCCGTCACCCGCAAGCGCGTTCAGATAGGCGGGCATGACAGCGACAAGGGTTTTACCCTCTCCTGTTTTCATCTCGGCAATACGCCCTTGATGAAGCACGACACCGCCGATAAGCTGAACGTGAAACGGTCGCATACCGAGCACGCGGTCGCTTGCCTCGCGGGAAGCGGCGAAGGCTTCGGGCAAAATGTCGTCGAGTGTTTCGCCGTCCTCAAGCCGTTTTTTGAACTCGGCGGTTTTTGCCTTGAGCTTTTCGTCGGGGAGTTTTTTGTACTCATCTTCGAGTGCTTCAATTTTTTCAACAATCGGCATGAGTGTCTTTAACTCACGCTCGTTATAAGTGCCGAAAACTTTGTTAAAAAGTTTACCAATCATATAATAGTGCCTTTCGTGGTTTGCTTTCGTGGTGCGGTAGTTTGCAAATTTGAATAGTATTGTACCACATTTTACATAACAAACACAAATTTTGTTGACAAAATAATGTGTGTTTGGTATCATACGCAATGTGCGAAAAATCAATGTTGTCGTGCGCTGGTGTGGCTCAATGGTAGAGCAGTTCACTTGTAATGAACAGGTTGTCAGTTCGATTCTGACCACCAGCTCCAAAAACCTCGGAGCGGCACAGCAAAAAAACGCTGCAAATGGGAGATTACCCAAGTGGCCAAAGGGGGCAGACTGTAAATCTGTTGTCAGTGACTTCGGTGGTTCGAATCCACCATCTCCCACCAAAAAACCTCAGAGCAGAAATGGCTCTGAGGTTTTTTGTAGGAGAGGTTTTTGATTTGAAAAGCAACTGTTTTTAACTCGGTGGGGGGGCGATTGTTGCGGTTGATTACTGCGGTTGATTGTTGTGTAGCTCGTTTTTTGGGGGAAATGTGGTTGAGGGGTTGATTACTGCGTTTGAGAGAGGGGGGAAATGCGTTTGTTTTTGTGCGATTTTATGCGTAAACTGCCTATTTTTGCAAAATACTTATGCGGCTTATGCGGCGAACTTACAAAGCACTAAGAGTTCAAGCTCTCTCGCTTCGTCTAAAGACAAGCCTGCCTTGTCGGAGCGGTTTATGCAGTTTTTGATAACACCGAAAAGTATGTTTTTGTCACTGCAAGTACGTACCAACCTTTCAATATGCCGATACATTCCTCCGTTCATTGCGTATGCTGTACCCATTGTTCTACTCCTTTACCTGTGAAAATCCTGTACCCTTTATATCGGCAGAATCGGGGTATACTTTAGCGATATTTTCGATAATATTTCAGAAAGAGGTTAACTCACACCACCTCGCAGGGAAATCACCAAGTCGCGTAGGATGACAAAAATTACGGCAGTCAGCATGAGTGCGGCGAGCTTGTAATCGAAGATGTGAATATACCCCATAATGAGCCACGCATACGCAATAAACGAGCAAAAAACGCAGACGAGCGGCACAAACCACCGTCTTTTATCGTAGAAAAACAAAACGAGTGCGAGAACGTCAGCCACGTAGAAAAAGCGGTCGTGCATTTGCGGCAGTAAGAAAGGCACAATCACAGCGAACAAAAACGCAAGACGAATGTAATCAACAGTTTCCGTAAGCCTGCGCCTGTGAACATAAGCAAAATACATAAGCCCAAGCACGGCGACACCGCCTGTATATAGCCCAACAACTCTGAAAGGCTCAAAATCGACATTCTCAAAAAACTGCCAAATATTGACGGCGTTCAGTTTGAGATGATGATATGTGTTGGACTGCTGTAAGTATATCAGCAGTAAATCGCGAATCGGAAAGCCCGCAATAAGCGCAGGGATTAGCACCGCGAAGTATACGGCGAAAAACACCCAGCAATCACGGAAAGTAAGTTTTTCCTTAATTACGAAAATTGCGAATATCGGCAGAATAAACGCCGCTTGCAGCTTGAAAGCAACCGCGAGGGCGATAAAAGCATAGGAAAGCCTGCTCCTTGAACGAATCTCACGGTGCTCACTAAGGGCAAAGTAAACAGAGCCAATCGCAAAGGAAGCGAAAATTGCATCGCATTGTCCCCACATTGAGCTGTTCAAAATAACTGTGGGGATAGCAAATGCAAGTAAAAAAGCGAGAATTTTCATGTTAATGCTCTGCCCCGCAGTGGCAGTTTGCCCTGCGGCATTTGGCTCTGCGGCGGCGGCGGTCTGCGTTTTCAAAGAAACCAATTTCATAACAAAAAACGCAAGCAGTATGTCAAAAATCACAGACAGCATTTTCAACAGAACAATGTCTGAAATGCCTATTCGCGCAATAATATTCAACAAATACATATACGGTTGATTGTAGTTTCCGACCCTTGTACCTAACCCCTCAAAAAACGTCATCTCACGGTATCGGGTTATCCAAGGTGAAAGCGAGTGGATATAGTCGAAGGACTCGTAGTAAAAAAGAGCGAACCGCACAATGAGAAGTGCCGCTACAGCTATACACGTAAACGCGGCGGCGGTAAAAAAGTCGTCCCTTTGCAGATTCCGATTTGTTTTTTCTCGCATAAAACCCCAACTCCTTGCGTTTTGCAAAAATTTCTATATAATACTAACACACAACAAGGAAAGGCGCAACGACAATGACAACAGAGCAAACAACAACGACAGAATCAACAATGACACTATATGACGAGCTGAAAGCGCGGGGACTTGTCAAGCAAGTAACGAGCGAGGACGAAATCAGCACAATGATAAACACGGGAAAAGCCGTGTTCTATATCGGGTTTGACCCGACGGCGGACTCTTTGCACGTCGGGCACTTCATGGCTCTTTCATTTATGAAAAGACTGCAAATGGCGGGCAATAAACCGATAGCACTCATTGGCGGCGGCACGGGCATGATTGGCGACCCGTCGAACAGGACTGATTTACGCGACATGATGACAATTGAAACGATAAATCACCATTGCGAGTGCTTCAAAAAGCAAATGTCGAATTTTATTGACTTTTCGGACGGCAAGGCACTAATGGTCAACAACGCCGACTGGCTGCTTGGGCTTAACTATATTGAGTTTTTGCGCGAATACGGCGTGTCTTTTTCCGTAAATAAAATGCTTGCGGCGGAGTGCTACAAGAGCCGTATGGAGAAAGGTCTGTCTTTTCTTGAGTTTAACTACATGATACTGCAAAGCTATGACTTTTTTGAGCTTTACAAACGCTACGGGTGTAATATGCAGTTCGGCGGCGACGACCAATGGTCGAATATGCTTGGCGGAACGGAGCTTATACGCAAAAAACTCGGCGTTGATGCGCACGCGCTGACAATCACGCTTTTGCTTAACTCTGAGGGTGAAAAAATGGGTAAAACCTCAAAGGGGGCGGTTTGGCTTGATGCTGATAAAACAACGCCGTTTGAGTTTTACCAATACTGGCGCAACGTGGCGGATGCCGATGTCATAAACTGTATGAAAATGCTGACATTTCTGCCGCTTGAGCAGATATGGGACATTGAGAAGCAAATAGGGGACAAGCCCAACGAAGCAAAGGAGCTTCTCGCATACGAGCTTACCGCTATGGTGCATGGGGAAGATACCGCAAGGCAGGTGCAGGAAACCTCTAAGGAGCTGTTCCGTTCGGGTGTTTCTGCCGATATGCCGACTGCTCTGCTGACGGAGTCCGATTTTACGGACGGAAGAATTGACATTCTGACGTTGCTCGTGAAGTCGGGGCTTTGCGCCTCAAAAGGAGATGCCCGCCGCGCAGTCGAGCAGGGCGGGGTAGAGGTGAACGGTAAAAAAGTAACGGCATTCGCTACGAGCTTCAGCATCGGCGACTGCGGCGGCGTTGCTGACGGTGAGGGCGGCGGTGTTGGGCGCGACGGCGGCAGTGAGGGCGGCGACGTTGAGAGCGGCGACGTTGACAGCGACAAAACCGACGGGCTTATCCTACGACGAGGAAAGAAAAATTACAGAAAGTGCTGTATTGCAGAGGATTCTTGAAAACCCCTTCGACCGACACTCCCGTCAAGCGCGGAAAAGCTACCACAGCGTATTTACTCGGTCAAGCGTGTCAAAGGCTTTATCATTTGTGATTAAGGTTAGGCTTTCAACACAGGCTTGAGCCGCTAAAAGCCTGTCGAACGGGTCACGGTGTTCCCATTCAAGTTCACCTGCATAATGAGCATGGCGTGTGTTTAGCTGTAATTCAAAAACACCGAACTCACGAAGAATATCGAAATAGTTTTTTACCACATATTCAAATTCGTTAAACTTACCAATGCGGTACTTATTCATAATTTCATAAGCGGTTACGGCGGACACATAGCTTTTAATGCTCGTATCTGCAATCGCCTTTTTTGCAGTGCTGCTCAACTTATGGCTTTCTCGCACTGACCATAAAAATGTATGCGTATCAAGCAAATATCCTAAAGTCCCCACGCCTGTAACTCCTCTTCGGGTAATGGGTCAAAAAAACTGTCAGGCAAAGGAGGGATTTTATCAGCGAGGAAGTCAAACTTTCGTGTCGTTTTAGGTTCTCCCGCAGGCATAACGACAATCTCGACCAGCCTGTTGCGTAACGTCGGCGGCAAATTAAGCACTCCGTTAAATGCGGCACTACCCATTGTTTGACGAAATTCCATTTCCTGCACCTCACATAAGATTGATTTACTAAAGTATTTCATAAATTGCAAGTAAAATCAATAGATTTAAGAATATTTTGCAATATTTTTTGAAAGATTTTTTTGAAAGGCGGACACTCTCTTGAGCACTATTTTACAGAAAGATAACTGTGAATAGCAATTAAGGTAGCTGAAATGCTATTGAAATTCATAAAAGATATTGATAGTATACAAAGAAATATAAAAACACCGCTACTAAGCAGATAAGCAGAACACTAAATAGAACACTAAGCAGAGTAATATTGAGGAACGACATGAAAATTACAACTACAAAGAAAACTGTAAAAACAGCAAATAAACTAACACTCACAATAACCATTGCGGTAATTGTCGCCGCAACCCTCGCGCTTACAGGCTGTGATGCAATCAGCAGTCTATTTAACCGTGACCCAAACCAAAACAACCAAAACAATCAAAACAACCAAAGCCCCGTTGACACGAAGCTGTTAGACATAAACCACCCTGTCATTGAAGGTATATCTAATGATGAAATACCCGATTCAATAATATGGGGATGGTACACAGCCATTGATAACCTCAGCGATATGGAGGCTTTTTCCGAAAACATGATTTATGAGCCGTTCCCGTTGAGCAATTACCCCGACAATCAAAAATCGTCGCTGCCGTACTGGATATTAGCAGGACCGCGTGAGAGTGTCGGCGCAAGACAGCTTTATAACGAACACCCGCAGCTTAGTTGGATGACCATTGCTTTTAACACCACCGAATCAGGCGGGTATGACCAAGTGCCTTATAAAATCGAGGGAAACAGGCTTTACATTGCATATAACTTCGACCCGAACAAACCCGCTGACGAACAGGAAATCGATTGGGGCTACGAAATGTCTTTCTATTTTGAAGGGCGTGATTTGGTTCTCACGCGCAACGGAGCGGAAGTAAGAATGATTCCATACGATTTTCGCGAGGAAAGCACAAGTCGAGGAGTATCAGGGTGGGTTTCAGACGATGAAAACGCTTATAACGGCGTAATTTCCGTAACCTATCGCGAAAATGAGGATGGCAGTGTGCTTAGAAGCGAAATAGACCTTACGGGCGGCTGGAGAGCCTTAGACCCCGTGTTCAATTTTGCCGATGACGGAACCTTGACAATGAGCTGGGAAGAGGAGTTTGCCAACAGTCGAGGGGTCATAGATAAAAAAGTCAGCCTTTCGTGCCGCTACATATGGAGCAGGGACAACGGCTTAATTCTTATCGACGACGGGCAGCTTTATCTGTTTCAAACAAGCACGGAGGAACGCCGAGGAAAACTGCTCGGCGAGGCTCTCGGCGACAATGTTTCATATGAGGATTTTACTGAGGCGCAATTGCAAAGGCTCATAGAGATGCAACAAAATTTACAGCAGGATATTCAGTCGGCGTTTGATGATACTGAGATTGAAGTGGAGATAGACCCAACGACAGGGCTTATCGCGATGGATGCGGCGATATTGTTTGGTGTCGGCGAGTTCGCGCTGTCCTCAGAGGGTATGTCGTATCTTGACGAATTTCTTGACGTTTACGCGGGGGTTATCCTCAGCGATGCGTATAAGGGAAGTATCGCGGAAATAATCGTCGAGGGGCACACGGATTCCGTCGGCAGCTACGAGATAAATTTAACGCTTTCCGAAAACAGGGCACAGTCTGTTTTGGATTATTGCCTGACAAGGCAACCCGCTCTTGCCGACTTAATGACGGTGAGGGGGATGTCATACGACAATTTGATTTACGATGAAAACGGCGTTGAGGACAGAGCCGCCTCCCGCCGCGTCGTGTTTAGGTTTATATTACAAACGGGGTAGGGGAATACGGTAAAAACCGCCCGTCTTGTCCGCCTAACGAGCGGGCAGGACGGGCGGTTATAAATCTTATTTCTTCAACAACCAATCAAGCACATTGATTTGCTTAATGCCGTTGTGTGAGGTAATAGGAGTGTTATCCATTGTCAAAAGATATTTTGGATTATGGTCACTGATTCCCTCAAGAGGAGCAAGTTCACGCCGCAGTGTTGCACCGTCAGGGTCAATCACGGTGTAAGCAACTTGGTAATACTCCTCGCCCTCATTACCGATAGCGACAAAATCAACTTCTGTGTTGCCGACCTTGCCGATATGGATTTCATATCCACGACGGTAAAGCTCAAGAAACACAACATTCTCAAGTATATGTCCCATATCCGCTTTTTTCGTGCCGAGCAAGGCATACCGCAAACCAATATCGGCGGCGTAATATTTATCGCCTGTTTTCAGATGTTGCTTTCCTTTTACATCATAACGCCCGATTTGATAAAGGATAAAACAATCCGTCAGCGCAGTCAAATAGCTTTCGACCGTGTGGACGGATATTTTACGCCCTACAGAGGTCATGGTGTCTGCGATTTTTTTTGTAGAGCAAAGGTTTCCGATATTATCAAACATAAAGCGAGTAACGCTTTTGAGCATAGCGACATCGGGGAATTTTTTACGAGCGATGATGTCTTTCAAAACAATGGTGTCATAGATACCTTGAAGATATTGCCGTTTGTCTTTTTGTTTTTCAATTTCAAGGGCATAAGGAAACGCGCTGTTTTGAATGTAGTCGCTGTATAGCCGTTCAATTCCTGTGCTTTCGGGGAAAGCTGATGAGTATTCCCGAAACGAGAGCGGCAACATCTTGATTTCAACGTATCGTCCCGATAACAAGGTCGCCAGTTCACCACTAAGAAGATAAGCGTTTGAGCCTGTGATGTAAACATCGCAGTTCTTTTTTACATATAGGCTATCAACGCACTTTTGAAACTTCTCAACCCTCTGAACTTCATCAATGAAGATATACATTTTTTTATCAGGGATAAGTTTTTCATTTACAAAGCTGTATAATTGCCTATATGTTTCTATCTCGTCATAATCGCCATCCTCAAGGTTGATAGAGATTATTTGTTCATCGGTTACACCATCAGAACGCAGACAATCCTGAAAAAGCTCAAAGAGTGTGGATTTTCCGCACCGTCTGATGCCTGTAACCACCTTGATTAGCTTCTTATCACGAAAGCTGATGAGCGATTCGAGATATTCGGGTCTGTTTATCATAAGAGCCACCACCAAAAAAGATTTGATTGTATTATACAAAAAATCATCGCAAAAGTCAAGTTTTTGCACCAATACTGCAAAAACCTTTGGTTTTGACGAAGTTTTTGCAGAAGTAGTGCAAGCAATTTGGTGCAAGCGATTTAGTACAACCCCAAACCCCAACCCTTAAAACTCAAAGTGCCGTCCGTCGTACCAAACAAAAACGCCTTTATTGCCCTCAGCTTCATACGGCGGTGGGTTAGCAACAGTCTTTGCAATAAACGCCGCCGATTCTTCAGGCGATAAATCAGCTTTCGGCGGTGCGGGACGAGTTTGAACCCAACCGGGGTGAACGGCAAGTACGCGAAGTCCGTATTTCGGAGCCAAGCGCCGTTGCAATACCACGCAAGCATAATTGAGTGCCGCCTTTGCCATGCCGTAGTCTATTCCGCTGTCGCGCCAACACTTACCCATGCTTCCTTGCTCGGAGGTTATTGCGGTAAGAATCGCGCCTTCGCTGAAATGCGGCAGAAAAACCTGCGCCAAACGTATAAATCCGACGGCGTTTACGTCGTAAGCGTTCAGCATATTTTCCGTGTCAAGCCCCTCGTCAACGGGGTTGTTCCCGTTGCCGTTTGTGGCGGTTGCGTTGTTAATAAGCACATCAAGTTTTCCATGTGCTGAAATAATTTCCGCCGCTTTTTTAATCGAACTCAAGTCGGTTAAATCGAGCGCAACAGGAAAAAATTTCCCCGCATTGTCGCGGCTGAGTGCCGCAATGTGTTCCTGTTCAATGTTGCGGCAGCTACCGAAAACCTTGAACCCGTCCTCAAGATACCTCTTAGCAAGAGCCGTACCAAGCCCCATTTCACGCGACATTCCCGTAATCAATACTGTTTTCATTTTTATCACCTCTGTGCAATTATTCTATCACACAAAACAAAATAAGCAAGCACATTTTGTTGAACTCACACAAAAACAACAACGACATTTTGGGGGAAACAAAATTTATCTTGACAAAAGACGGCATAGCGAACATATTACTAATAGTTTTGTTTTCAAAACGGAGGGACGAAGAATGATACATTCTTTAATCACAGAAGCGACCGAGTGCGATTTCAAAATTGCGCTGGAAAAAGATAAACCGATTAGTTGGTTAAAGAGTGTGAGCGCGTTTGCAAACGGCATTGGCGGTACGCTCTTTTTCGGTGTTGATAACGACGGAAAACCAGTCGGATTAACCGACGCGCAATCGGACGCGGAGTTTATCAGCCGCCGAATCAAAGACCGCATTGCTCCGTTGCCGAGTTTTGTTCTCACGCCCCATTCTGAAAAAGATAAAACAATATTAACGCTCGAAGTAAAAGTCGGACGCAATACGCCATATTATTATTCGCCCGACAACGGAGTTAAGAGAGCATATATCCGTATCGGAAATGAGAGTGTTATCGCGCCCGATTATATTTTGAATGAGCTAATTTTGAAAGGCACGAACCGCACGTTTGATACTACAACGACTGCATATAAGAAAGAAAATTACAGCTTCACTTTACTTGAGGCGACCTACCGCCAACGGACAAAGCTGCGCTTCGATTCTACGGATTACAAATCCTTTGGTTTAGAAAATGACGACGGCTATTTAACGCTTGCGGGTTCGCTCTTGACCGACCAGCACATCGTATATAATGCGCGAGTCTTTTGCACAAGATGGCGCGGTTTGGAAATGGGTTCGTTGGACGAGGACGCACTGGACGATAAAGAGTACGAGGGCAACCTCATTCATCTTCTGTTAAACGCCTGTGATTTTGTAAAACTTCACAACCAAGTTCGCTTTGAAAAAGCACCGACAGAGCGAATTGATAAACCAGATTACGCGGAACGCGCTGTGCTTGAAGCTATTGTCAACGCTTTGATTCACCGTGACTGGCTGATACAGGGCGCGGAGGTTCACATAAACATATATGATGACCGTTGTGAGATTTCTTCGCCGGGTGGAATGTACAGCGGCAAGATAATTCAGGAATTAGATATTAACAAATTAAAATCCGAACGACGTAACCCGGTTATCGCAGACTTATTTCACCGCATGAAGTGGATGGACAGGCGTGGTAGTGGTTTACGAAAAATCGTAAATGAAACCAAAAAACTGTACGGCTACTCCGATAAATTTACGACGGAGTTTTATTCCACGCACTCGTCCTTTACAGTGGTTTTGAAAAACGTGAATTATTCCGCAAGTCAAACCGCAAACCGCAATGACGATTGTGGAATAAATGGTGGATTAAAACGTGGATTAAATGGTGGAATAAAGCGTGGATTAAATGAGATGCAACAAAATATTATCAATCTGCTTTTTGAAAATCCTTTGATAACGACACAAGAGGTTGCGGATACTATCGGCACTACAAGACGTAGCGTTGATTATCATATTGGCAAAATGAAAAATGAAGGATTGGTCGAACGCGAAGGCGCGAAGAAAAATGGTCGCTGGATTGTTAAGGCAGATAAAGAGGTATATATCAAAAAAAAACGGTAAGAGCATCGCCGTGCTGACCGCACCAAAAGAAACGCAAAGTTGGGTAGATGATATAGGTTAAATGAGTGCGACAAGCGCAACATGAAGCAGTTTTACGAACCCCCATACATTTTCATCATTCCTCCTCAGTTATTTCATTGACAATTATATTATACTCTTCGGTTCGCATATCAAGAATCTTATCAACATAGACATCATTTTTAACAACCTTGTACATCACAATATATCGCCCCTCAACTGTCAGCCTGCGATAGTCTTTATAGAACACAGGATAAGTAAACGGTTTCTCTCTAAGCACATTGTCCGCTTTTTCAAAAGCCGCAATCAACCTCTTGACCGCGCTTTTACTCACGTTATTAAGGAAATCTAAATGCGAAAAATATTGTATTTCACTTGCTTTTGAATAAACAACATTGAACCCGCTCATATCAAACTCCGTATTTTTCTTTTGCGGAAGCGTGGAGATTTTCGGCGGAAACGTAAACAGCCGTGCCTGAAGCCCTTGCTTCATCAGCTTTATCCAAATCGTCGTAAACCGATTGAGCGAACTGCGGCTCAATGTACAGCTTTAGCGGAAACTCAGACTGGATATTGATTTGGCGGATAAACAAACCGACAGCTGTAGACATATCCATCCCCATGCTTCTAAGCCTTTTCATAGCTATTTCTTTTTCGTTTTTGTCAACCCTGACGTTAAGATTTGTCATAACTCTTTGCATATCTCTCAAATCCTTTCAAGTTCAAGAAAGCCTGCGTACAAGTCGTAAAGACTAAAGCTCATTGAAAATTCAAATTCAGTATCTAAATCTCCTCGCTCTTGGGTATGATTCATTACATCACATTATAATGACGTTGTCAACATAATCTTCTTCAACCGACCGTCCATGATGCCGTCCATGATGTGTCCATACCCTATTCCCAAACGCCTATACCATAGAGGGGAATGTTTGTCAGCCAGCTTTCTTCGCGATAATCACACATAGAAGTCCTAAGTGCAACCTTTGGACTAAATTTTTCGCAATAAACCTTCAAACTCTTTCCTTGCAGATTTTCCTCCGCTTTTGCTTCCAAAGGCAAAATGTTTGAAATGTGTTTGAACACAAAATCAACCTCTGCCGTCCTCTCGCTACTCCAATAATACGGAGTTTTTCCGCGAGCTGTAAGCTCTTGACAAACATAGTTTTCGGTTAACGCCCCCTTGAACTCCTTAAAAACTGCATCACCCTCTAATAGTGTTCTCGCCTCTAATTCAGCCATACAAGAAAGTAAACCAACATCGTGCAAATAAATCTTAAAAGCATCATTTGTGTAGTTTTTGAGCGGAATTGAAGGAACTGAAATCTGCTCAACCTTATAAAGCAACCCTGCATCAATAAGCCATTGCAACGCATCCTCGTAATCCTTAAGCCGTGAACCTTTTTTTACAACTCCCGGCGAAAATCGTTTTTTCTCTCTTGCGAGCTGACGAGGAATATTACCCCATACCATACGCACCTTTGCTATAATTTCCTTTGGAACGTGTTTGGAAAAATCCCTCTCATAAGCCGTCAAAATACTCTCCTGCACTTTGCGAACATCTGCGTAATCTCTGTCCTCGCTGTAAACCTTAACACTTTCGGGCATACCTCCGACAAAATAATACTTCCGCAGATAATCAATAAACTTGCTCTTAAAAGCGGTAATCAATTTCCAATCTTGTTTTTGCAACATTTGTGCAAGCTCACTTTCGCCAATACCTTCTAAAAACTCACAAAAATTGAACGGATAAAGATCAGCGAAATCTACCTTGCCGACAGGGAAGGATGTTCCCTTGTGTTGTGAAACGCCCAATAATGAGCCTCCTGCAATAATCGCGTATTCGGGGGCATTTTCGTAAAAATATTTCAAGGAAGAAAGGGCAAGCGGCACTTCTTGAACCTCGTCAAAAACAATTAAGGTTTTTTGCGGTAGTATTTTCTCGTGCGTTTCGGCTTGTAAACCCTCAATCAAGCGTGGTATGTCAAAGTCGCCGTTAAACAACACCCTCATACGCTCATTGTTATAAAAATCAACGTATGCGAGGTTTTCAAAATGGGTTTCGCCAAAGTGTTTCATCAGCCACGTTTTGCCAACTTGCCTTGCGCCCTTTAATATCAGTGGTTTTCGGCGTTTGGCGTTTTTCCAAGCTATTAACTCGTCCATTGCGTATCTTTTCATTTTTTATACAACCCTTTTCGACTCAGAAGATTTGCGTTTATGATCTTCTGAGTCGAAAAGACCAACGCTGTTTGAAATTTACTTTCAAACTTATTACCTGTCCTCTCTGTCCGCTTATGACATCAACGACCTCTGTGCAATTATTCTATCACGTTCAACAAAATAAGCAAGCACATTTTGTTGAACTTACACAAAAACAACAACGACATTTTGGAGAATCGAACAAAAATCGCACATAATGACATTTACTGTTGACTAAATCGAACGATTTGTATATAATGATTGCTAAATCGAACGAAAAGGGGTTAGTGCAATGATTCAAACAACAGCAACCGACTTCAAGGCTAATCTTGGCAGGTATTTATCGCTAGTCGGGCGGCATGAGGTATA
>Ga0099364_10000955_pt1 | contig 49084 bp, 47 predicted proteins | sample TergutTh196P3_FD_73070 | JGI IMG/M metagenome (GOLD analysis project Ga0099364, IMG submission 73070) | Microcerotermes parvus P3 segment gut microbial communities from Pointe-Noire, Republic of the Congo - Th196 P3 | ecosystem: Host-associated > Arthropoda: Insects > Digestive system > Gut ...
ATCATACCACAACCCCACAACCCCTGTCAAGGGGTTTTTTTGCGAAAAAAACCCCGGTCGGGACGCGCAAACCCGAAGCCCCCGCCGTAGCAGGGGCTTCACTCTTTTTTGATGACGCTCACTCCTTTCCTATCGCGGTGGGGTGCTGCGTGGCATCAACTCCTTTCCTATTCCCCTCCTTGGAGGGGTGGCGCGTAGCGCCGGGGTGGTGTCGTGGGTTACGGCGTCGCAATCTCTACGGTGTACGGGCGGCCGCCGTCGGAAGCGGGGATGCCTTCGATGAACGCCTTCGCTGCCGCGTCCTTTACGAACATCACGCCGTCGCTGTTCAGCCCGCTGCTGCGGAACATGCCGTTCTTATCCGTAGCCTTGCTGAAGTCGGCGTTGCGCATGTCAAGGTGCTTGAGGTTGGTTGTTTGCTGGAATATTTGCTTTATATTGGTCACATTCGAGGTGTTGAAGCCGCTCAGGTCAAGGCTTGTGAGGGTTGTGCTGTGGAACATAGCGACCATGTGTGTCACGTTCGAGGTGTCGAAGTTGCTCAAGTTAAGGTTTGTGAGGGCGGTTTTGTTGAACATATTGCTCATATAGATTACCTTCGAGGTGTTGAAGCTGCTCAGGTCAAGGCTTGTGAGGGCGGTTGTGTTGTAGAACATAGAAGTCATATGGGTCGCGTTGGAGGTGTCCAGCTCGGATACGTCGATTGTTTCGGCATTGGTGAAGTTGTAGAACAAGTATCTCGCGAGCTCGCCCGTTTTTACGCCGCCCTCGGCGCCGAGGAACACGTTAAACCTGTCGGCCACGCCTGCGGGGGTGTACCATGCCATGACCAAACCGTCGCCCAGCGCGGATACGTCCCAAGCATGTACGGCGTCCGTCAAATCAATTTCGTCAACAACGGTGACGGAAAGCACTTGGTTCCTAGGGATGATGCTGTCTGCGCCGTTCGCGGGCCAGAAGGGGGCGGCGGCGGCGCCAGTCGTAAACGGGGCGAGGATGCCGCGCAGGTTTACGATGCTGCCGAGGAGGTCGTCCGCGTCGGGGGTGGTGCTGGTGAATTCGGCAACGTCGTCGAGGGTCGTGAACTCCGCCTCGGGCAGGATGACAAATTCCCAATCATCGCGGTCAGCCTTGAACTCGATGGCGTTGAGCAGCAGGCTTGTCGCTTCACCGGCTTCGAGGGGCGCTCCCCAGTAGTACCAGCCGTCGCTGTCGCGGAACCAGCGGTTGACGGGGTCGCCGTCCCAGTCAGCGATGGGGGCGGGGGCGGAGCCGGTGAGGGTGGATTTCGCTTTGTGCGTGGCGAGGGCGTTCGTTTGGTCGGTGTAGTAAGCGGTGTCGGTTTTCGTTTCGTTTTCGATGTAGTCGGGGTACTCAGGGACGGGCGCGTCCTCGCGGAGAGGGTCGATGGCGTCGCCTGTGACGTCGGAATAGAGCTTGGTGGAGTCTTTCAGGAAGGTGGGCATGAAGATTTTGTCGCCGCCGTAGGTGTAGGTGACTTCGCTGGGGTCGAGGTCGGTCGTGACGTTGAGTCTGGCTCGGACGAAGAGAGGCTCGGTGCCGAAGTTTTCGGCGTAGACTTCGGCGGCGCCGGATTCGCGGTCGAAGTCAAAGTGCAAGCGGCCCCCGGGGCCGGTCTGGTTTTCGCCACCGCCTCCGTTTTGGGTGGTTCCGTCTGCGGTGCCTTTGGCGATTTGGGAAATTGCCGACCAGCCGTAAGTGCCGGCGATGACGATGGCGGCGGCCGTCGTGACGGCCAGCGCGGACGCGAACACGCGTCGGAGAGATGTCTTGCGAGTTTTCATGGTGTTTCCTTCTTTCTTTTTTTGATTTTGGGTCGCGATGCTGAGATGGTCTTGTGCGTTGCTGAGATTTTTCATGGTTCTTTCTCCTTTCGGATAAATTTTTGGGGCCGCGTCGCTTTGGATGGTGTTTGCGTTTTTACATTTTTCGGTAGGTTCCTTCATTTTGGAAACCCCCCTTTCTTAAAATTGGGCCGGCGCCCTTGGTGTGATTTCAGCATAGCACAAAGAAAAACGAAATGTGTGAAAGGTAACATATTCGTTACTATTTAGTACGTGCGTTCGTATGAAAAACGGCTGTAACGACTGCGAGAGTAAGGACACGTCGATTCCTGCTCTATATGTTCGGTTTTGACGCACAAAAAACAGCCCCAAATGATTGGGGCTGTAAGGTTTGGTGGGTGTTACCCGGTCTGGGTGTTGGCGAGGAGGTTGGGGTCGTTGGTGTCTTCGGCGCGGATGTCGGCGCCCACGTTTCGGAGCTTGCCGACGATGTCCTCGTAGCCGCGTTCGATGTGGAAGACGCCGCCGACCTTGGTGGTTCCCTGCGCGCCGAGGGCGGCGACGATGAGGGCTGCGCCGGCGCGGAGGTCGCAGGCTTGGACGGGCGCGCCGGAGAGGCGGCGGATGCCCTCGATGACGGCGACCTTGCCGTCCACTTGGACGCGCGCGCCCATGCGTTTCAGCTCATCGACGTAGCGGTAGCGGTTGTCGGAGATACTTTCGGTAATCATGCTGGTGCCTTCGGCGAAGGTGAGGCAGGCGGAGACTTGCGGCTGCATATCGGTGGGGAAGCCGGGGTAGGGCAGGGTTTTGATATTGGCCTTACGCAGACTGCCCGTCCGCCGGACGGTGACGGCCTCGTCAAACTCCTCCGTCTCCGCGCCCAGCTCCTCAAGCTTTGCGGTGATGCACTCCAGATGCTTGGGGATGACGTTGTTGATGGTGATTTCACCGCCGGCGGAGGTGACGGCGGCCATGTAGGTGCCGGCCTCGATTTGGTCGGGAATGATGGCGTAGGAGCCGCCGGTCAGGCGTTTCGTCCCGCGGATTTTAATCAGATCGGTGCCGGCGCCCTTGATGTTGGCGCCCATAGAGTTCAGGAAGTTGGCCATATCGACGACATGCGGCTCGCGCGCGGCGTTTTCGATGACGGTGAGACCGTCTGCCATAACGGCGGCCAGAATGATATTGATGGTCGCGCCGACGGACTGCACGTCGAGGTAGATGTTGGAGCCGCTGAGACATTCGCCCCTCGCGTTGGCGTGGACGAAGCCCGCCTTGACCTGCACGTCCGCGCCCAGCGCCTCAAAGCCTTTGATGTGCTGGTCGATGGGGCGTACGCCGAGGTTGCAGCCGCCCGGCATCGCCACCTGCGCGGCCCCGAAGCGGGCCAAAAACGCGCCGATGAGGTAATAGGACGCGCGCATACGGCGCGCCTGCTCGTAGGGAGCGACGCTCTCGGCGCGCACGCCGCCGCTGTCGATGACGACGGTGTGGTCGTCGAGTTGGGTGACGGAAGCGCCCACGCCGCGCAGAATATCGAGCATAACGGCGACGTCGGTCACTTGGGGTATGTTTTCGATGCGGCATTCGCCCTCCGCCAAAAGGGTGGCGGGGAGAATCGCCAAGGCGGCGTTTTTCGCGCCGCTGATATTGATTGTCCCGTGAAGGGGGTTTCCGCCGTTGATAACATATTGGGTCAAAACCAAGCACCTGCCTGTTTTGTTATTGTTTGTATTATGACCGCCACAGCCCTGCTTATTCGGTCTTATGTCAAATGCGTATAGTGCAGTATATCATCAAACCCAAAATAAAGCAACAACTATTTTACATTAAGGATGGCGCGCGCGGCTTCCGCGTCCCGCCGGATTTGCCCGGCCAGCGCGTCGGCGGACGGAAATTTGATTTCCGGGCGGATGAAACGCGCAAATTCCACGCCGATTGGCTCGCCGTATAAGTCGCCGTCAAAGCTCAGGAGGGTGGACTCGATGGTCGGCGCGCCGCCGTCCTCCACCGAGGGGCGGACGCCCACATTGGTCACGGCGGGATACTCCCGCCCGTCCCACACGATGACCGTCGCGTATACGCCCCATTCGGGCGCTTGACGCCCCGGCGGCAGCGGTAGGTTGACGGTGGGGAAGCCGAGCCGCCGTCCAAGGCCCCGCCCGCGCTCCACAACGCCCGAGAGGCGGTAGCGGCGTCCGAGGAACCGCGCCGCCCGTTCCATGTCTCCCTCGGCAATCAGGCCCCGGATGTAGGTCGAGCTGACACGCGTGCCGCCGATGCGTTCGGGCGGGATGACGGCACAGCCGACGCCGCGCGCGGCGCAATGCTCCCTAAGCCGTTCCGGCGTCCCCTCTCCCCCGCGCCCGAAGGTATAGTCATGCCCCGCCACAATAAAGGCGGCCTCCAGCCGTCCGATTAGGACGTCGTCGATATAGTCTCGCCAAGGAATGGCGGCGGTTTCTTGGTCAAACGGCTCCATAATGACCTCCGGGACGCCGTGCAGCGACTGAATCAGCGCGGCCCGCTCTTCCGCCGAGCAGAGGAGGGGTATGGGGCGGCCGGTGAGTACGGACGTCGGGTGGGCGTCATAGGTCAGCGCGCAGGCGCGCGCGCCGATACGCTCCGCCTGTGCCGCGGCGGCCTTGAACAGCTTCCCGTGGCCGATATGCACGCCGTCGAAAAACCCCGGCGCCAAGACTCGTTTCATAGCGCGTACTCCCTCACAAGCTCCGGCGAGACCGCCTCGACCGGAACGGCGTCCTCCACGCGGAACGGGCCGCTGCGGGTGCGGCGCAGCGCCGTCATCACCGCGCCGGAGCCAAGCTCGCGCCCGATATCATGGATGAGCGAGCGCACATACGTCCCCGCCGAACAGCGTATCCGCACGGTATGCGCCCCGTCTCTCTCCTCAAGCCAGCAAAATTCCTCCACCGTCACCGGGCGGGGCGGGCGCTCGACCTCGATGCCCTTCCGCGCCAGCTCATAGAGTTTCTTTCCACCAATCTTGACCGCGGACACCATCGGCGGGGTTTGAAGCAAGTCCCCCGTATAACGCGGCAGAACGGCCCTCAGCTCGTCCGCCGCGGGGATGCGGTCATACCGCCGCACCGTTTGCCCTTCCGCGTCGTAAGTATCCGTCTCCAGCCCGAAGCGCAGGGAGGCGACGTAGGTTTTTTCGCCCGGCAGGCGGCTTGAGAGCTTTGTGGAGGGGCCGACGAGAAGAACCAGCAGCCCTGTGGCCATCGGGTCCAGCGTTCCGCCGTGGCCGATTCGACGCTCCCGCAAAAGCCCCCGGCATTTGGCCACCACATCGTGGCTCGTCCAGCCCGGAGCTTTATCCACCAGCAAAATTCCGTTGAGCAATGTCAATCCCTCAGTTCGGGGTAAATCTCCCACAGCGCGTTCAAGACACGCCGCCGCACCTCCCGCGTGGCGATGCGCTCCTCAATATGCGCCCCCGCCGCGCGGTTGTGTCCCCCGCCGCCCAAAACGCCGCAAATCAGGTTGGCGGCATACGGCTCCGCCGTGCGGCAGGAGACACGCCAGCCGTTAGGTTCCTCGCGGAGCAGCAGCCCGATTTTGACGCCCTCGATGCTCTGCGCCAGACCGGCGATGTTGACAAGGTCGTCCTCCGTCGCGCCCGCGCTCCTTCGCTCCGCCAAGGTCAGCGCGCCGAGAACCAAAAGCCCCCCGGCGCGGTATTCCATCCCGGAGAGGATGACGCACTCAACGGCGACGCGGCTTCTCGTCTTTGAAAACATGGCCCTCTCCAGCGCGTGCGCGTCGATGCCCGTGTCCATCAGGACGGCGGCAAGACGGTGGGTCGCGGCGGTGGTGTTGGCGTAGCGAAAGCCGCCCGTATCGGTGGTGACGGCGATATACAGCGTTTCGGCGATTTCCCGCGTCAGCGGCGCGCCGAGCAGGGTCAATAGCGTATAGACGACCTCGCCGCAAGCGGCGGCGGCAGGGTCTGTGTACTCAAGCTCCGCGAAGCCGCCCTCGCTCGGGTGGTGGTCAATGCGTAAATGCACCGTACCGGCCCAGCCCTCGCCCAGAAGCGACGCGTCCGCCGTGTCAACGGCGACCGTCGTCTGATACGCGTATCCCTCCGGCGCGAAATACGGCTGCGCGTAGGGCATATACCGCTCGGTCACCTCCGGGTTGCGCCAGAGATACGCCGTTTTGCCCAAAGCTCGCAGCCCGGCGCAAAGCGCCGCCGCGCTGCCCAGCGTGTCGCCGTCGGGATGGCGGTGGGTGAGGATGAGATATTTGTCATTTTGCCGTAGGAATGAAACGATGTTTTGCATTGCTCCGCTCCTATAAATCCAATTCTCGTATTTTCTCTAAAATCCTTGCGCCTTCCTCAATGGAGCGGTCTACAATGAACTCCAGCTCGGGGGTGTGGCGCAGCTTCAGCTCATGCCCCAGCTCGCGGCGCAGATAGCCGGACGCGCTCTTCAGGCCCTTAGCCATATCGGCGCCGCCGCCCAGCGACGAAACATAGACGCGGCAGAGGGAAAGGTCGTTGGTCACGTCAACCCTCACGACGCTGACCAGCCCGTCGATGCGCGGGTCTTTGCATTTGGGGATGCGGTCGGACAGAACCCGCAGGATTTCGCCGTTGATTTGCCCGATTCGGTTTTGATTGGCCATTTTACGGGAGTTCCTCCATGACGAACGCCTCGATGACGTCGCCTTCCTTCACATCCGTGTATTTTTCCAAGGAGATGCCGCATTCATACCCGCTCGCGACCTCCTTCGCGTCGTCTTTGAAGCGCTTGAGCGAAGCAATCGCGCCCTCGTGGACGACGATGCCGTCGCGGATGACGCGCACCCGCGCGCTGCGCTCAAGCTTGCCGTCGCGGACGTAGCTGCCCGCGATGGTGCCGATGTTGGTCGCCTTGAAGACTTGCCGCACCTCGGCCTCGCCGATTTTCACCTCATGGAACTTCTTGGAGACCATCCCTTTGATGGCCGCCTCGATTTCCTCGATGCAGTCGTAGATGACGCGGTAATACCGGATATCCACCTTGCTCTGCTCGGCGGTCTGCGACGCCGACGCGTCGGCGCGGACGTTGAAGCCTATGATGATGGCCGAAGCCGTTGAGGCGAGGAGTACGTCGCTGGCGTTGATGACGCCGACGCCCGTGTGGATGACGCGCACCCGCACCTCCTCGTTTGAGATTTTCTCCAGCGACGCCTTGAGCGCCTCGGAGGAGCCGTGGACGTCGGCCTTGACAATGAGGTTGAGGTCTTTGATTTGCCCCTGCTGTATCTGCGCGAACAAATCGTCCAGACTCACCTTGGCGGCGGGTGGCTGCGCCCCTTCGTCCTTCTGCTGATATTTGCGCTGGCTGACCAGCTCCCGCGCCATACGCTCGTCGGCGACCGTGTGGAAGATATCGCCCGCCTCCGGGACTTCGGACAGCCCGATGACCTCGACCGGGACGCTGGGCCCGGCTTCCTCAATTTTCTGGCCCTTGTCGTCGGTCATGGCGCGGATTCGGCCCACCGTCTTGCCGGCGATGACAATGTCGCCCTGCTTGAGCGTCCCGTTCTGCACCAGCACGGTGGCGACCGGGCCGCGCCCTTTGTCCAGCTTGGCTTCGATAACGGCGCCGCGCGCGGCGCGCGCGGGGTTGGCTTTCAGCTCGCGGACGTCGGCTTGGAGGATAAGCATTTCCAGCAGATGCTCCACCCCTTCGCCCGACTTGGCCGACACCGGGCAAACGATGGTGTCGCCGCCCCATTCCTCCGGCACCAGCCCGTGTTCGGTGAGCTGCTGCTTTATTCTCTCCGGCTCGGCGGTGTCCTTGTCTATCTTGTTCAGGGCGACGACAATCGGCACCCCGGCGGCTTTGGCATGGTTGATGGCCTCGACGGTCTGCGCCATAATGCCGTCGTCGGCGGCGACGACCATTACGGCGATGTCGGTGACCGACGCGCCGCGCGCGCGCATGGAGGTGAACGCCGCGTGGCCGGGCGTGTCGAGGAAGGTGATGTGGCGGTCGTGGATATGGACGCGGTAGGCGCCGATATGCTGTGTGATGCCCCCGTGCTCGCCCGCCGCGACCTCGGCTTTTCGGATATAGTCCAAAAGGCTGGTCTTGCCGTGGTCAACATGGCCCATGACGACGACGACCGGGTCACGCGGGATAAGGTTTTCGTCGGCGTCAACCGATTCATCTATAAGGCGTTCCTCAATCGTGACAATAACCTCGCGCTCCACCTTCGCACCGAATTCCATCGCCACGAGACTGGCCGTCTCGAAGTCCACGTTTTGAGAAAGGGACGCCATAACGCCCAGCTTCATCAGTTGCTTGACCACTTCCGCGCCGGTCTTTTTCAGCCGCATGGCCAACTCGCCGACGGCAATTTCATCCGGGATGGAAACCTTGAGCTGCTGTTTTTTGAAATACTCAATGCGCTGGCGGCGGCGTTCGGCCTCCTCCTGCAAGCGCTTTTGAGAGACAAACCCGCTCGGCCGTCTGTCGGCGCCGCGTTTGAATTTTTCCTTGCCCTGCTTCATCCGCCCCGCTTTTTCCGGCACAAGCCGCTCCACGCGGTCGTCAAAGCGCGAGAGGTCGACGTTGGCCCCGCGCGTGTCGATGATATGCGTCGTCTTGGGGCCGCGTGGCGGCTGGGGCTGCTTCGGCTGCTTGGGTTTCTGCTGCATCTGCGGTTGCGGCTGCGGCTGCGACCGGGGCTGTGGCTGCGTCTCGCCCGGCGCCGGCTTTTCCGGCGCGGCGGCCTTCGCGGCCTTGGCCGGCTCCGGCTGCGGCGGGGGAGGCGGAGGATCCGGCTCGCGGTAAATATCGGCGAAAATGCTTTCTATCGACTCAATTTGATGGTTCTCAGTCAGGACGGCGAAAATGAGGTTGAGCTCCTCCTCCGTCAACGCTTGCATATGATTTTTAGGCGCGGCGAAATATCGGGTCATAATGTCGGAGACGTCCTTCGACTTCAGCCCGAAATCCTTCGCCACATCATGTATGCGGTACTTGATTGCTGTGCTCACTCAAATTCCTCCATCGCTTCAATAATCCCCCGGCAAAACGCGTCGTCCGTCACCGCCGCAATCGCGCAGGTCTTTCTGCCAACGGCGCGGCCCAGCTCTTCCTTGTCATACGGCAGTATCATCAGCGGCTTTCCGTATCGCTCCGCGTCCCTTCCGGCCGTATTCCCCGCGTCGCTTGCCAGTAATATCAGTCCGGCGCGCCCCGCGGCGTCCCTGACGGCCTCCGTTCCGCACGCCAGCTTCCCTGCCCTCCGGGCCAGCCCCGCCATGCGCAACAGCTTAGGTTGCATTGGACTCAATCAGTTGCTCAATAAACGAAAACACTTCCTCAGAGACGGGCGACTGCAAGGAGCGCTCCAGCGCCCGAGTTTTCCGCACCCGCTTGAAGCAGGCCGCCTCGCGGCAGATATAGACGCCGCGCCCCCGCGCTTTCCCCGTCTCATCCGGCGCAACCCCGCCCTCCGGCGAACGCACGACGCGCAGCAGCTCTTTCTTCGTAAAGCGGTTGCGGCAGCCCGCGCACTGACGGATAGGCTCTTTTTTCATACCGCGTCCGCTCTCGATTCAGGCTTGATGTCAATTTTGAACCCGGTCAATTTAGCGGCCAGACGGGCGTTCTGCCCCTCCTTGCCGATGGCCAGCGATAATTGGTCGTCCGGCACCACCACGCGGCAGCTCTTGGTGTCAATCAAATCAACGCGCAGCACCGACGCGGGCGCGAGGGCTTGGGCGATAAACTCGTCCGTCTCCTCGCTGAAGCGCACGACGTCTATCTTTTCGCCGCCCAGCTCGCCGGTCACGGCGTTAATCCGGCTCCTGCGGACGCCGATGCAGGCTCCGATGGGGTCTACCTCCCCGTCGTTGGACCACACGGCGATTTTGGAGCGCTGCCCGGCTTCGCGCGCAATGGAGCGGATTTCCACCGTTCCGTCGGCGATTTCCGGCACTTCCAGCTCAAAAAGCCGCCTGAGCAAGCCCGGATGGGTGCGGGAAAGCAGCATCTGCGGGCCGCGGTTGGTGCGGCGTACCTCGATGACGTAGACCTTGACGCGGTCGCCGGGGTTGAGCATCTCGTCGCGCACCTGCTCCCCCGAGGGCAGCACAGCCTCCACCGTCTCGCCCTTGTTGGTCAGCTCCACAATCGCGCCGCCCGTGCGCGGATCGGGCCGTATGACCTGCGCGGTCAGCACTTCATGCTCGCGGGAGGAGTATTCCTCATATATCATGCCGCGTTCGGCCTCGCGTATGCCTTGGATGATGACCTGCTTGGCGGTCTGCGCCGCAATCCGCCCGAAGTCCTTTGTCGGGATGCCGATATGCACCGTGTCGCCGACGTCCGCGCCCGGCGAGTATTCCCGCGCCTTTTCCACCGTCAGCTCAAAGGTCGGGTTCTCCACTTCCTCCACGACCACTTTTTGCAGGTACATGCGCACTTCCTTGCGCTCCTCGTCCATCTCCACGAAAATGTTGTCGCTCACACCCGCGTTGTCGCGCCGGTAAGCGGTCGTCAGCGCTTGGACGATTTTCTCCTTCATGTATTCGCTCGGGATGCCCTTTTCCTTTTCGATTTGAGCAATGGCGTCAAAGATTTCGGGATTCATGATTCATAGCCTCCTAAAAACAGAGAGCGGGGCAACCCCACTCTCTAAACTCCCAACTCTACCTAAGCATTATACCACAACTTTGATAAAATGCAAGGGTTCAGCGAAAAATTTTACCTTTTCTTTGCGCCGCCCCGCCCTTCCAAACATGCAAAGCGGCAAATACCGCCATATAGACTAGCGTTTCGCATATATGAGAATTTCTGTCTTCTCGAAATTCTCGATTGTAGGAATTTTAGACTTTTTGAAAATAAGCCTTGCTTTTGCCGGAACGGTATGCTATAATGGGCTCAGGTAAATCGAACGCTCGATAGGGAGGGCTCCCGAAATGTTGCCCAAAAGGCGTAACGCCCTCCGCAACCGGCTCGTTGCCTCCGCAATCCTGCTGGGTCTGACCGTTCTTCTGGCGGCGGCGGTTCGAGGCGTTCCCTCTTTCACCCAAAGCGTCTATCTGCCCTTTTCCCGAACGGTTTCGGGATGGCTGGGCGTCCTGTTTTCCTTTACGTCCTACGCGGCGGCGGAAATCCTTCTGCTGCTGGCGGGCGCGGGCGGGCTGTATGCCCTCCTCCGCTCAATCGTCAGGTCGGTGCGGGCGCGAAGCGCCCGGCCGCTGGCTCTGTGGGGCTCGGGAGTCCTCCTCTGCGCGGCCGCCGCCGCCTTCGCGTTCATGCTTTTGTGGGGCGGCGCCTATTCCGCGGAGAAAGCGGAAACGCGGCTGGGCTTCCAAACGGACAGGCACGGCGAGGATGTTTTGCATCGGGCAACGCTGCGGTACATGGAGGACGTCATCCGCTACGCGGCGCTGGCGCCGAGAAACACAGACGGCAAGGTTGACGCGGGAGGGTTTGACGCGCTGGCGCCAGAAGCGGCGCGGACGGTCAAAGCCCTGATGGAGCAAAACCCCTCCCTGCTCGGCAGAGCCGCCGCACCCCCCCCAAAGCGCGCGCTGTTTTACCCCATCATGGGAATGCTCGGCATATCCGGCATCTACAGCCCTTTCACCGGCGAGGCGATTGTCAGCACCATCGGCACCGACCCGTTCCAGCCCTCCGTTATGACCCACGAAATGGCGCACAGGCTGGGCTTCGCGGCGGAGGACGACGCCAACTTTATCGCCTATCTGGCCTGCATGGCGTCCGAGAATCCTGTTTTCCGCTATTCCGGCGCGCTGATGGCTTTCAGCTACTGCTACAACGCCATGACCGACCCCGGATACATTGCGGACATCGGCGCGGCGATGCGCGCGGACGCCGCGGACGCGCTGGAGGACTACAGCCGCAACCGCGCGGAATGGGACAGATACGACGGGCCTCTGCGCGAGGCGGCGGAAACCGTAAACAACACGTATTTGCAGGCGATGGGGCAGGAGGACGGCGTGAAAAGCTACGGGCGCGTGGTCGATTTACTGATTGCGCTGTATATATATGAACACGATAACAAGTAAGGCAGGTGTAAACAAGCTATGAGCAACGACCCTATGCTGGAGATGTTCATCTTTGAAAATGTCCAGCTCACCGAACGGCTGGAGGAAATCCTAATCGAATGTGAGAATCTGGGCGGCTTTACCGAGGAGCACGTCAACGAGATTTTCCGCATCATGCACACCATCAAAGGCTCCTCGGCCATGATGGAGTACGAACCCATCGCCACGCTGGGCCACCACATTGAGGATATGTTCTTCTATATCCGTGAACACCATCCCTCAACCCTTGACACCGACGAAATCGCCGACATTTGTCTCAACGCGGTGGACTTCTTCAAACAGGAGGTGGCAAAGATACAGGCTGGCGCGGCGTCGGACGGCGATACGTCCGCGTTTATAGACCGTATCGCAAGGTATATGGACACACTGACCGGCAAAAATGTCCCCGAACCGGCGGCTGCCGTTTCCGAGCCGCAGGCCGCCGAGCCGTCCGCCCCGGAACCCGCGTCCGCCCCGTCCGGCGGCGGCACGTATTACTGCAAGATTGTCTTTGACGACGGCTGCAAGATGGAAAACATCCGCGCCTACCAAATCGTCAACACCCTCGGCGACTACTGCGACCACATTGAGTCCATCCCCGCCGACCTCCTTGAGGACTGCGCCGATGAGATTATCGCCAACGGCGTCCAGCTCACAATGCACACCGACACGCCCATCGACACCATCAGGATGGTCATATCGGAAGCGCTCTTTGTCAAAAACTTTGAATTGTCGGGAGGCGCCGGCAAACCGGCGGCCCCCGCGCCCGCCCCTGTACCCACACCCGCGCCGGCGGCCCCCGCCCCGGCGATTAAAACGGAGGTGACACCAATGGAAGCCATACAAACCCCCCAATCTTCCGCGCCCGCCCCGGTTCAGCCCGCGCCCGCGGAACCGAAAAAGCCCGCGGTCATCGACGAGCTGCCCCTTCAGGCCGTCAGCGAGATTAAGCAGAACTTCATCAGCGTCAACGTCGAAAAGCTGGACAAGCTGATGGATCTCATGGGTGAGATTGTCATCTCTGTCTCGATGGTGGTCAACAACCCCGACCTCGTGGGTCTTCAACTCGACAACTTTGAAAAGGCGTCGGGCCAACTCCTCAAAAATACCGGCGAGCTCCAAAGCATCATCACCTCGGTGCGGATGCTCCCCATCTCCTCCACCTTCCACAAAATGTCGAGGATTGTGCGGGATACCGGCAAGAAGCTGGGCAAAGAGGCCGAGCTGGTCATTCTGGGCGAGGAGACCGAGGTTGACAAAAACATCATCGACAACCTCTCCGATCCCCTCATGCACATCGTCCGCAACGCGATGGATCACGGCCTTGAGGACGACCGCGACGCGCGCATCTCCGCCGGCAAAAACGCGGTGGGGCGCATCGTTCTGGAGGCGCGCAACTCAGGAAGCGACGTCATCATCTCCTGCTCGGACGACGGCAAGGGCCTGAACCGCGACAAGATTCTCGAAAAAGCGAGGTCGTCCGGCCTGATGACCCGCCCGGAACACGAATACACCGATAAGGACATCTACCAATTCATCATGCTGCCCGGCTTTTCAACCAACGAAGCCGTCACCGAGCTTTCGGGGCGCGGCGTGGGCATGGATGTGGTGAAGAAAAACATCGAAAAGGTCGGCGGAACGGTAGACCTTGATTCCACCCCCGGACAGGGCATGACCGTGAACATCCGCATCCCGCTGACGCTGGCCATCCTCGCGTCCATCGAAATCAGCGTGGGCAAGAACAATTACCTCATCCCGACCCTGAACATCCGCGAGGCGTTCAAGCCCGACATGGACGACATCATCATCGACCCGGACGGCAAGGAAATGATTATGTACCGCGGCGAGTGCTTCTCCATCGTGCGCCTGCACCAGCTATTCAACGTCGAGACCGAGGTCACCAATTTCCAAGACGGCATTATGATTATGATTGAGGACGACGACTACATGACCTGCGTATTCGCCGACGTCATGGTGGGTGAGCAGCAGGCCGTCGTGAAACCCATCCCCAGCTTCATTACCGAGCGTATCGGCGATATCTACGGCATCGCCGGCTGCACGCTGCTCGGCGACGGCAGCATCAGCCTTATCATTGACGTAAAGAGCCTGACCCATTAACCTTTGACGATTGAAAGGACGGGATTAAAGTGGACGATTTCAACGAGATGCTATCCAGCGGCGAAACACAGGGTATGTACCTTACCTTCAGCGTGGGCGAGGAAGAATACGGCATGGAGATTGACTATGTCATGGAGATTATCCCCATGCAGCCCATCACCGAGGTACCGGACGTTCCCCATTATATCAAGGGCCTTATCAACCTGCGCGGCAAAATCACCCCGGTGATGGATGTGCGCCTCCGCTTCAACAAGCCCCCGAGGGAGTACGACGAACGGACAAGCATCATTGTCGTGATGCAGGACGACAACAGCATCGGCCTGATCATCGACACCATCCGCGACGTGCTGACCATCGACGACGACCAAATCGGCGATCCCGCCGGCGTCAAGACCGGCACGCCCAACCGCTATATCAAGAGCATTGCCAGCACCGACCACGGCAACAAGCTCATCATCAACCTCGAAAGGGTTTTGAGCGACCAGTAACCCCACCCATTAAAAAGCTGCGCCTCCCTGCTATGAGGGGGACGCAGCTTTTGCCCGCTCTTCGGGGTTAAGGCAGATACTCCGCCGGGTCAACCGGCTCGCCGTCTTTCAGAATCTCAAAGTGCAGATGCGGCGGCAGAGATGCTTCGGCGATTGACGTGGCCCCCACAGCGCCGATGGTGTCCCCGGCCTTCACCGTCTTGCCCGCTTCGGCGGTCAGCGTTCCCGACAGGTTGGCGTAGATGGTTCGGTAGCCGCCGGAGTGTTCGATGACGACCGTCGCGCCCATGCTGCGCGGCCCGTTTTCCATAACCTCCGCAATCACACCGTCGGCGGCGGCCTGCACCAGCGCGCCCGCGGCCGTCTCAATGTCTACGCCCGGATGATAGCGCCATTCGCGCAGGGTTTCATAAAAAACGTCGGCAATCTCGCTGAAGGAGACGATGACCTCGCCCCTGACCGGCGGAAAGAAGGAGGGGACTGTGTTTTCGTCGGAGGCCGGCGTCGGCTGCGGCGAGGCGGGCGGCACCGCGGGCAGAAGCGGCGCGTTGCCTGTGACGGCGACGTCCTCCCCGTCTCCCTCCCCGCTCACAGCCGCCGCGCCGGGCGTATCGGAAACGCTTCCGCTCTGCCGGGGAATCTCAACAACAGGGGGCGTGGGGGCCGCGAGCGGCGGCGGTGACGACGGCGGCAGGGCGGGCGGCGGCGGGGCGGCCGGAGCTATTGAAACTCCGGGCGGGCGCGGGGCGGGCGGCGAGCCGGGGGACGCCAAAGCCAAGCCGGGCGATTCGGGAACCTCGCCCGAGCCCCCGAAAAAGAGCATGTACCCGGACGCGCCAATGGCGGCCACGCAAAGAATTAACACGACGTAAAACCCTTTGCCCGCGAAGAAATCCAGCAGTTTGTGCGCTTTCCCTTGTTTTTGATTCAATGGTAACACCTCCGCCGCTAGTATCGACGGAGGCGCGGTGAATTATACATAATTTAACGCGAATGGCAAAAAACTCTCCGCGCCGATGGGCTGCGCCCGTCCCCGCGTCAAAACACTCAATATTTAATGAACGTCTTGACCATACTCGCTTTTCAATATCCGCATCATAATGAAATCGCTGAACTCCCCGTTATGCAAATATCCCTGCTCCTGAATCCCCTCTTCCTTAAATCCGAGCCGTTCCCAGTATTTTACCGCCGGTACGTTTAATTTGACCACGCCGACGGATACACGATTCATATTGTAATGCCGGAAAGCCCGCTCCAGCATCAGCCGCCCCGCTTCGGCGCCGTATCCCTTTCCTTGGTCGTCGGGATTGGGGATCATCATCGACATATCCGTACAGCGCCAATGACGCCACATACGCAGAAGCCCTGTTTCCCCTAAGAGCCTGCCTGTTTTTTTATCCGTAACGGCATACCAATCCTCATCAGCGCCTTCAGGACGCCGTATCCGTTTCCGTTCCGCTTCCGGCGTCGTCGGCTCGTAGAAACCGCACTCAAACATAATCTCCGGGGCGCTGTACCAATGGGCAAAAAACTCGGCGTCCTCTTCACATAATGGCCGCAAAACCACATTTTCCCCATAAATTGAGCTTTTCATAGCTTCCAATCCTCCGCAAATCGCCGCCGGACACACGCCAGCTCACGCCAGCAGGTCCACCAGCATCCCGTTGATGTCGCTGATGTCGGCGATTAGCTGGATTTGGTCCACCTGATTGCCGAGGATGTCCCGCGTGATTTTTTCCAATTTTTCATCAATGCGCTTGACCACGGCGTATATATGGTGCCGGCCGCGCCCGTCGCGGGAGGGGCGCTTGCTGAACTCATAGGAAAACCGCACGGCCTCCGCCATAAACTCCGCCAGCATCTTTTTATACCGCTTCAATTCCGCGATGTCATACCGCTGCGCCAGCACCTCGCCCTGACGGACGATGTCCCGGCTCAACTGGGTTAGAACCTCCGAGGCGTTGGCGTGGTCAATGCCGCGCATGACTTCGCGAAAAGCGCCCTGCCGGGGCGCTTCAATGTGCGGCTCGCCAACCGGCGCAGGCTGCGCGGATGGGCGGACGCCGCGGTTGAATTCAGATATCTTCATTGCTTTCACCAACCTCCCCCGCCCCGTTTGCGGGGCGGCAGAGCGTCTACTGCTTCTTGTCGATATAGGTGGCGCCGACGCCGGAGCTGAGCGCGTCGTAGCCGCGCACGGTGGTTTTCCCCTCCCGCGTCTTTTTCATCAGCGCGCGCAGGTTTTTCATCTCGTCCCGCGCCAGCTTGACGTTTTCGCTCTCGGCGGCGGCGATTCTCTCCAGAAGCGCGCGCGCCTCGCCGCCCGGAGAAGCGGGCGGCAGCTCTCCGAGGGCTTGAATCAAGCCCTCTTTCCGCTCAAGGTTTTCCGCCAGAGCGGATAAATCCCCTTGGGCAATCAAGCCGCGCTGCGCCAGCGTGAGCTGTTCAATTTCCGTTAAAATGGCAAGTAGCTTCTCCACAAAACCCTCCGCTCAGCCAATCGCCGTCGCCACCGCCGATTGTCTCCGGTGGATCAGGACGGCCTGCTGCCAAGTGTCGCGCAGCTCGGTTATAAGCCCGACGGCTTCGTCGATTTTGTCGGTGTCTTTTTTCACGTTGGCCCAAACCAGCGCGTCCATGAGGAAATCATATAGCTGCATGAGCTGCTTGGAAATCGGGTAGTTCATATCCAGCGAACGCATCAGCTCGCAGATGATGCCCTGCGCCTTTTGCAGCATATCATTGGCTTTCAGAAAGTCCTTCGTTTCGATATATAGTTTTGAGCGTTTGAGGTTTCGGATACAGCCGTCGTAGAGCATCAGGGTCAGCTCTCCGGGGCTGGCCGTCATTGCGCTTTGCTGCCTATACTGGTTGCCTGCGGCCGAATATGCCACCATGCCAATCTCTCCGTTTCTTTACCAAGCCCACGCCGCCCGGCGGACGGCCCGGCTCTTCGTTTATTGGTTGTTATTCCATCCGAACATCGTCGCCAATGAATCCTGCTGGCTCATCATCTGTCCCAAAAGGGTTTCCAGCCTCGCGTACTGCAAATAATATCGTTCGCCCATAATCGTCAGCTTATTCTCCTGCTCTTTGATGCGCTTGTTATAGTCAATGATGTTGTTGTTGAGGTTTTGCAGCTCACGGCCTCTGGTGGTGTTGACATAGTCGTCCATCGCCTTGTTGAGCCGCGTCATCAGACCGCCGCCGTCGCGCTCCGCCGCCGAAAACATGTTGTAGACGCGGTCGGGGTCTTCCTTCAGCGCCGCCATCAGCTTGTCTTCGTCAATCTGTAGCTGCACAGGCTCGCCCTTGACATATCTGCTGGTGGTGATGCCAATCGACGCGAGGGTGCCGTTGCTCCCAAACGAGCCGGCCAAGGCGCTCCTCATGCCCTCAAGCAGTCTGCCCAGCTCGCGGTCACGGCTCAGAAGCCCTTCCTTGGCTTTGAGTTCCCACTCTTCAATTTCTTTTTGGGTCATTTCCGCCTTCTGCTCTTCGGTCAGGGGGAGGTAGTCGCGGTTGACCTTTTGGGTGTGGGCGGTATAAAGCTCCTTGATGAGGGTGTTGTACGAGTCCACCATCTTTTGAATCCGGTCAATCGTCGGCTTATAGTCGGCTTCCAGCGTAAAGTCAACGCCGCCCGGGCCGGTGGTGCGAAGGAACCCCATCGTTATGCCGTCAAGGGTGATGGAGTTGGAGCCCACGCTGCGCGCCTCGGTCTCGCCGTTGATGTAGACAAGGGCGTCCTGTCCCGCCGTCACGCCGCTGATGCCCATGTAGGCCAGAAAGCCCGTGTTGTCGGAGAAAGAAAGCTCCGAAGCCGCGCCCAGCGTGTCGGAGGTGACGGTAACGCTGTCGGTGGTTTGCGAGTAGGCCATCGTCACGCCGATTCCGGCCTTGTTGACCTCGTCCATAATGCTTTTCAGCGTCGCGGTGGCGGAGAAGTTGAATTCCCTGCCGTTGATTTCAAATTGGATGCCGTCGCTCTGATAGCCGCCGCCGCTGATCGCCCCGGACAGGTTGCGGATGGAGGTTGAATTCACCTCCGCGGCGGTCAGCCCGGTGGAGCGGGCGGTGAGCTTGCTCCCCCGAAGCGAGGCGGCCGTGGCGAGCCGGTCAACACGGACATTGTAGCTGCCCGCCTTGGCCGTCGCCGAGGCGGTGACGCTCACGCCGGTATTGGAGGCCATGTCAACGGAAAAAGACGTGAACGAGTTGCGGCTCATCAGGTTGTCCGAACCCAGCAAGCTGCCGTATGTATCGCGGAAAAGGCGCAGCTTGTTGTTGAATTCGGTGATGTGGTCCCGTTTCCATTCCGCCTGCGTTCTCTTGGCGGCAATCAAATCGACCTTTCTCTGCTGCTGCATGGTCATCGCCTTGACCAGAGCGTCGGTGTCTATCCCGGAAAACAAGCCGGTCAGACGCGATGTGTTTTGGACTGTCGACATTGTGACCCCTCCTCTGAATGAACCTCGCCGTCGGCGCGCTCGGAGCGCGTCAATGCGGCGATATCGCTTTCTGATGATTATATCGTTTCATTCCCCGTCGGACTTTACCATCTTGGCGTAAATTTCTCTCCGCGGCGCGCCCGTCTCGGCCGCGGCGGCGCGGGCGGCGGCGCTGACGGACATCCCCCCGGCGCGGTATCCCTCCGCCAAGGCTTTGGCGTCTTCGGCGGAGACGGCGGCGGGCGGCGCGGACGCGCCCTCGATCACCAGCGTAAACTCCCCCTTGGGAGGCGTTTGCCCAAAGTGGGCAATCATGCCGGAAAGCGTGCCGCGCAAGGTTTCCTCGTGCAGCTTGGTCATCTCGCGTGATATGGAAACGCGGCGGTCGCCCCACGCCTCCAGCATGTCGCGCAGGGTGCGCGGCAGCTTGTGCGGCGCTTCGTAAAACACCATCGCGCGGCGCTCGCCCTTCAGCGAGTCCAAATGCTCGCGGCGGCTCTTCGTCGCTGTGGAAAGGAATCCCTCAAAGCAAAAACGCCCGGTGTTCAGCCCGCTGAGCGCCGCCGCCGCCGATATGGCGCAGGGCCCCGGCACCACAAACACCTCAATGCCCCGCTCGGCGCACCCCGCCACCAGCTCGCGCCCGGGGTCGCTCACCGACGGCATCCCCGCGTCGCTCACCAGCGCCCCCGTTTCGCCCGCCGCCAGACGCTCAAGCAGCGCCGGCCCGCTCACGGCGCGGTTATGCTCGTGGTAGGCCAAAAGCGGCGCGTGGATTCCAAACCGCGCCAGCAGCTTCACCGTGACCCGCGTATCCTCCGCCGCGATGAAATCGCAGCCCCGCAGCGTCTCCGCCGCGCGCGGCGAAAAATCGCCTAGGTTGCCCAGCGGCGTGCCGACAATGTAAAGCGGCATATGTCCCTCCCGCGGCGGACGCATAACGCGGCTGCCCGTCTCCCGACAACAAAGGGACGCCCCAAAAGGCGCCCCCCGTCACGGTGTTTCTTACTGCTCAATGGCCGAAACCGGGCAGACCTCGGGGCAAGCGCCGCAGTCCACGCACGTGTCGGCGTCGATGATGTAGAGGCTGTCCCCCGCAGAAATGGCGCTCACCGGACACTCGCCCTCGCACGCGCCGCAGCTAATGCATTTTTCGTTGATTTTGTAAGCCATGTCTCCCATTCCTCCTGTCGTTTTGCGCATTATATCACACCCCTCAAAAAAAATCAAGCGTTTCCCGGAACAAAATCCCGCCCCGTTCGTCTTACCAAATGGGATGTTGCACCCGTTAAGGAAACTTTAAGAAACTTTGCCTTGACGCGGTTGACATAATTATGTTATAATCACCCTGATTCGTTCTTTTTATTTAAGGAGGGCTTTACAATGAAAATACGCAGACTTCTACTCGCACCCGTCGCTTGGGCGCTGCTCCTCGCCCTGCTCGCAGGGCCTATGCCGGTTTTGGCGGATGACCCGCCGACCGATGACGAGGCTATTGCTTCTGCCATTAGTGCGATAGAACAAAAAGACCCTTTTTCTACCGAGGTGAATACTGAGGAGGGAGCCAAAGCAGCCATTGCCGAGGTGCTAAGCGCGGTATCCTTTTTATATGGGGTAACGACAGAAGTAACCGGATCGTTCACTCCGGCAGAAGATGGAACACCTTCTGCTCCTGATGGGCAAGACGGGAGCTTCGTATTCACTGTCGAAGTCTCCAAGGGCGAGGGGTCGCCGGCATCAACAAAGTCGCTGAAAGTGACCATTCCCGCTATACCTTTTGACGAAGACCAGCATGATGTAAACACAGCTAGGGATTTTTTAGGTTGGGATAATTTCCGAGGAACAAATACCACTCAAACCACAATCACGGCAAATTTATCCTTGCCGGACTCCATAGGGGGCGCACCCGGCGTAGTCATCTCATGGGCTTCAAGCAATACGACGGCACTCTCAAATGACGGAAAGATAGGCACTGTGACGGCCAATACAAACGTGACATTGACGGCGACACTCTCAAAGAACGGCAAGACGGCAGATAAGCCGTTTACGCTGACGCTGCTGGCAAACGCTAAAACCGTGACTGTGGGTACGCAAAGCGGGACACTGAGAGCGGGAACGTCTGGGACGGTCACATTTCCTGTGACAACAACGGGAATAGCCGCCGGCACGTATCCGGCGTCAGTCTCGAACCGACCGAGCGGCGTAACAGTTCAAGGGTCAGTAACGATTAATGCATCTGGTTCAGGTACATTGACGCTGGCGGGAAACAGCACCACTGCCATCGGTACAACTGCTACGCTTAGACTGACAATAGACAGCACACAATCAAATGCATTTACTATCATCATCACGGAAGGCGACCCGCAAGTAGACGCAATACATAACTGGCTGACTTGGGATAGAATCAGGGGCAGTTCCGGGCAATCGCAAAACAGCGTGTCATCCAACCTTGCTTTGAATGTGACACTCCCCTCAAGCCACGGCGGTACTACGATTACCACCAGCGGTACCCAACGGGTGATAATCACATGGGCTTACACCCCCACGAACGCCGGATTTACGATGAATACAACCACAGGAGTCATATCCGCTTTCCCGTCTGCAAGCACGAACATAACCTTGACGGCGTCTATCACAAGAAACATCGGCGGCAGCAGTACAATCACTAGGGAAAAAAGTTTCAATATCACCGTCGCAAACGACGCCGCGGCCAATGCTTTGGCGAATTGGATTAGGTGGGACGGCAGTTCTTCCAACAACGGTCTTATCCGGCGCGACAATGCGGCGCAGGGCAGTATCAGCAATACGTCTGGAAGCCGGTATCAAGTCACGTCCGACCTTCGTCTTGATTTGTCGATACCCTCTCGCGTCAATAACGACGGCAATAGAGTCGATAGCGGCGGGCATCAAACCAGTGATTTGCGGATTACTTGGTCATTGACCAACGGTACGTCGTCGGCAACCATCAATACGGATGTCACTTCCTCGTCCATCGGGCGCGTCACCTTCCCATCGTCGGGCAGCCAGAATGTGATTCTGACGGCAGAAATTAGGCGGGGCAGCAATAGCAACCCCATTTTGGCAAGAAAAGAATTCTACCTCACCATCATGCCCGGCGACCCGCAGACGCAGGTCAATGCGGTCAGGAACTGGCTGACATGGACGGTCATCCGGGGCGGCAACACGCAAAGCGTGCTGAGCAACAACAGCGCTTCCAACCGATATAATGTAACGTCCAACCTCCTCCTCAACCCGGCGATTCCCGACCGTCTTGATTCCAGCGGCAATGTCGTTTCGGGCAGCAGCGGCGTCCCCATCAGCGGCGTGACGATTTCGTGGTCGCTGATAGAAGGCTCGGGGCTGAATACAAATACCGGCGCGATAACCGCCACCTCGTCGCAGAATGTGAGGCTGCGGGCCACAATCACGCGAGGAGGCGCTTCGGTTACCAACAATACGGTGGACTTCTGGCTCACCATACAACCCGCGTCGGAGGATCAATTAGCGATTAACGCGGCGATGAACTGGCTGGTGTGGAACCAAATACGGCGGCACAACGAGGCCAGCAGCTCCGCGACCGGGCCGTATACCACGTGGGCGACCCTTACCCTGCCGACGACGTATCTATACACCCCAAACAGCAGCGCCGCCAACAACAGGACGGTGTATATCACATGGACGTCGGACAACACGAGCCGCGTGACCAATACCGGGGTGGTGTATCCAACGTCAAGCAACACGCCGGTAAAGCTGACGGCGGTGTTCACCTGCGGCGCCATCACCGGCACCTCGACGGCCAACAACCCCAATTCAAAGACGTTTGACCTGACGGTAAGCAATCCGGGCAACGCCGAATGGGTGAGGATGACGAGGAACTGGCTGACGTGGGATATCATCAGGGGCGCGAATGTCAGCGAAACGACCGTGGCGAACAACCTCTCGCTGCCGTCGTCGTCAAGCGAATACAGCACAAGCATTACATGGTCGTCGAGCAACACGAGCGTCATCTCCAACACCGGGGTTGTGACGCTCCCCTCCTCCGGCAGTCCGAGCGTGACGCTGACGGCCACCATCACAAGGGGCAGCACCACCGAGACGAAAACCTTCACCCTGACCGCGCGTCTCGCCTTTGCCGTGGAGGAGACCACCAACAGCGCTTCCGCGCAAATCTCGGCGGCAAACTTCAACATGCTCACCCAAAACGGGACAACGGGCTTTGCGGTATCGACAAGCCTTGGCGAAATCAGCTTTGACGCGGCGGCGGCGAAGGCCATCGGCTCCGCCGGGAACGTGGCGATTGACATTCGCCGGGTTGTGAACAGCACTCTATCCGCAGCGGCGCAAACTGCCGCGGGGGGCAGGCCGGTCATCGAGCTGACCGTCAAATCCGGCAACAATACGGTGACCACGTTCGCCGGAGGCACGGCGGTTGTTGACATTCCCTACAACCTCGGAGCCGGCGAAAACCAGAACGCGATTTTTGTCAATCACCTCAGCAACAACGGGGCGCTGACCCAGAGCCGCGGGTTTTACCAGAACGGCCGTGTCCGCTTCATCACCGAGCATTTCTCCCTGTTCACCATCAGCCACAACCCCGTGACCTTTGCCGACGCAAACGCAATCCCCACTTGGGCGCTGGGCAACATCACCTTCGTCGGCGCGCGCGGCCTGTTTACGGGCAATCAGGTGAACCAGTTCATGCCCGCCCGTGAGCTGACCTACGCGGAGCTGACGGCGGTGCTGTCAAACTACGTCGGCAACCAATTCGCGCCCATCGGCACGGACTGGGCGGCGCCCCATATCCTGTGGGGCGAAAACTTGGGCATCTACGGAAGCAAAACGTACGACTACTCGCAGCCGGTTACCCGCGCCGATATGGCGTATATCCTGTACAACTTCATCGAGAAGGCCGGCATCCGCGCCAGCGTCATCGCCAACCCGCCCACCTTCACCGACACCGGACATCTGGGCGGCGAGTATGTGACGGCCATCACCTTCCTCGCGAGACGCGGCATCGTCACAGGAACCGGCGGAAGCAATTACGGGCCCGGCATGACCATCACCCGCGATCAGGTAGCCTCCATCATCGCCAACATTGTGCGGGCGTTTGGGCATTGAGCGCGAGAAAGCAGGTTACAGGACGCCCTTTCGGGCGTCCTGTTTAATTTGCGCCCGGTTTTGGAATACTACCCTCATGTGAGGTGTTGGGTATGAACCGGCGTCAATTCAAGGCGGATATGGAAGCGGCGTGGGAGCTGCGGCCCGGAGGAGACGGGACGCCGTGCAGCGGCGCGCACCACAACCGCTTCGCCCGCCCGCGGGATCTGAACGCGGGATGGAGCAAAACGGGCGAAAAAACGTCTCCGGCGGAGAAAAAGAGAGAAAACGGGAGCTAATCCCTTTTCTCGCGCCGCAATGGTCAGATATGGTCAGATACGCTTGTTGCGCTTTGACCATTCCTGACCTATAATATGGTCAGAGTTGGTCAGAGAGCAATAGGAGCTGATTGTATGAGGATGTCCGATATCATCGCGCAGTTTATCCTTGCGGGTTTGGAGCAGTCCGGCGGGGCGGTGGAGCTTTCGCGGGGGCATCTGGCGGAGCGGTTCGGCTGCGTCCCCAGCCAAATCAATTATGTGCTGACCACGCGTTTTACGCCCGAACACGGCTACATCATCGAAACCAAACGGGGCGGCGGCGGGTACATCCGCGTGGCGCGCGTGCGCGTCTCGCCGCGAGACCTCATCATGCACACCGTCAACGCCGTGGGGGACAGCCTTGACGCCGCGAGCGCGGCCGCCTTTCTGCAAAATCTGCGCGATGTGCTGGGCGGCCAGATCACCGCCGTCGTCGGCGCGGCCTGCTCCGCCCCCGCCCTGCGCGCCCTCGACCCCGCGAAACGCAACGAAACCCGCGCCTCCATCTTCAAGCAGTGCCTATTGCACGTCCTGTAGGGACGACCGCCCCCGGTCGTCCGCACCCCCCGCGAAAACATCCTATAGGAGGGAACACTATGGTTTTCATTCATTCCGCGCCGGCGTATGAGTCGCCGCCCTGCCCGGCCTGCGGGACCCGGCTCGGGGAGATATCGCAAACGGGGCGGGTCGGCTGCCCGGAATGCTACCGCCATTTTTCCGAGCGCTTAACGCCTTACATCCGCCGTGTCCACGGCCCGGCGCGGCACACCGGGAGCATCCCGAAAAGCGCCGGGGAGCAGCTTCATCACAAGCGGCGCTTGGCGGAGCTGCAAAACGCGCTGCAGGAGGCCATCGCGCGTCAGGAGTTTGAGCGGTGCGCCGAGCTGCGCGATGAGATTGCCGGATTGGGAGGGGGAGGACATCTATGACGCACCACAGCATTGTGTCATTCCGCGTGCGGCTGGCCCGCAACATCCGCGGCTACGCCTTTCCGGGGCGGATGGACGCCGCGGCGCGGCGGGAGCTGACCGAAAGCGCGGCCAAAACGCTGACGGAGGCGGCGGGCGGAAAGGTGTTTTCCTTCATGCCGCTGGAAAAAGGCGACGGCAACGCCGCCGCGCTGAAGGAGCGGCGGCTGATTAGCCCGGAGTTTGCCGCCGAGGACGCGCCTCATGGGGTGGTGCTGTCCGCCGACAAGACGGTTTCCGTCATGCTGTGCGAGGAAGACCACTTGCGTGTGCAGGCCTTCGGCGACGACCTGACCAAATGCCTGAAAACGGCGCAGGACGCGGAAACGCTGATTGACGAGGCTCACCCGCTGGCCTTTGACGAAACGCTGGGATTCCTCACCGCCTGTCCGACCAACCTCGGCACCGGCCTCCGCGCCTCGGCGCTGATGCACCTGCCCGCGCTGACCGAAACGCAGTCGATGCGCCGCCTTGTTCAGCAGGCCGGGGCGTCGGGACTCGCGGTGCGCGGCTTCTACGGCGAGGGAACGCAGGCCGCTTGGGGCTATTACCAGATCTCCAACGCCGTGACGCTGGGGCTGACCGAGCAGGAGATTATCACCGCGCTGGGCGAGGTGAGCGGGCAGATTGCCGAGCTGGAGCAGCGGGAACGGCTGGCGCTGCTGAAAAACGATTCCGCCGGATTGAACGACCGCGTCTGGCGCGCGCTGGGTATTTTGCGAAACGCCCGCCGCATCGGGACGAAGGAGGCGATGGACTGTCTGGCGTCCGTCCGTCTGGGCGCGTCGCTGGACTTGCTGCCCGACGTCGGCACGGATTTGGCCGACAGGCTTTCCCAAGAGATTTGGCCCGGCCTTCTGACGCAAGCCAAAGGCCCGTTTACACACCAGCGCGAAAGAGACGAAGCCCGCGCGGCCATGCTGCGGGACGCCCTGAAAGGAGGAACCGGAAATGAACAATAAATTCACGCAGAAAGCAAACGCCGCCGTCCGGCTGGCGCACGAGGCGGCCGCCGAGCTGGGGCACGGCTATGTGGGCACCGAGCATCTGCTGCTGGGGCTTATCCGCGAAGCGGGCGGCGTGGCGTCGGCGGAGATGGAGAAAACCGGCGTGACAAACGATTCGCTGACGCGGAAAGCCGTTGAGATTGTGGGGCGGGGCGAACCGGGCGAACAGCCGCTGCAAGGCCTGACGCCCCGCGCCAAGCGCGTGATTGACATCGCGGGGGAGGAGGCGGCGCGGCTGGGGCATACCTTTATCGGCACCGAGCATCTGCTGATGGGCGTGCTGCACGAGGGAGACTCGATTGCCTCGCATATGCTCACCGACTTGGGCGTGGACGCACGCAAGCTGTATAACGACGTCGTCCGGGCCGTCAGCGCGGGCGTCCATGCCGGCAAGACGGCCGAACCCTCCGCGAGGCGTTCCCCGGAGCTGCGCGTGCTGTCGCAGTTTTCCAAAAACCTGACCCAAGCGGCGCGGGACGGCAAGCTCGACCCGGTCATCGGGCGGGACGGGGTGATTACGCGGATGATTCAGATTTTGTCCCGCCGCACCAAAAACAACCCCGTTTTAATCGGCGAGCCGGGGGTGGGCAAGACGGCCGCCGCCGAGGGGCTGGCGCAGCGGATTGCGGACGGCGACGCGCCGGAAAGCCTTTTGGATAAGCAAATCGTTTCCCTCGACCTTTCCGCGATGGTGGCGGGGACGAAATACCGGGGCGAATTTGAGGAACGGCTCAAGTCGGCGATGGAGGAGGTGCGCGGCTCGGGGAATGTCATCCTGTTTATCGACGAGCTGCACACCCTTGTCGGCGCGGGCGCGGCGGAAGGCGCCATCGATGCGGCCAACATCCTCAAGCCGTCCCTCTCGCGGGGTGAAATCCGGGTCGTGGGCGCCACGACGCTGGAGGAATACCGCAAGTATGTGGAAAAAGACAAAGCCCTTGAGCGCCGCTTTGAGCCGGTGACGGTGGGCGAGCCGACGCCGGAGGAGACGCTGGAAATTCTGAACGGTCTGCGCGACCGATATGAGGCCCATCATAAGGTCAAGCTCTCCGACGAAGCCTTAAAGGCGGCGGTGACGCTGTCTGTGCGCTATATCGCCGACCGTTTTCTGCCCGACAAGGCCATCGACCTGATTGACGAAGCGGCGTCGCGCCTGCGGATGAACGCGCAGACCGCGCCGAAGGATTTGCGCGGCATGGAAGAAAAGCTCGCCGCGCTCCGCACGGAAAAGGACGCCGCCGTCGCCGGTCAGCGGTTTGAGGAGGCGGCCCGCCTGCGGGACGAGGAAAAGGCGTTTGCCGCCGAGCTGGAGGAGAAGAAAAGCCAATGGCGGACAAGCGCCGGCTCGGACAGCGGGATTGTGGGCGAGGACGACGTCGCGGCGGTCGTGTCGGGCTGGACGGGGATTCCCGTCACCCGCCTGACCGAGGACGAGGGCGCCAAGCTGCTGAAAATGGAGGAAACCCTGCATCGGCGCGTCGTGGGGCAGGACGAGGCGGTCGGCGCCGTGGCGCGGGCCGTGCGGCGCGGGCGGGTGGGGCTGAAAGACCCCAAGCGCCCCGGCGGCAGCTTTATCTTCCTCGGCCCCACCGGCGTGGGCAAGACGGAGCTGTGCAAGGCGCTGGCGGAGGCGCTGTTCGGCGACGAGAACGCGATGGCGCGGGTGGATATGTCGGAATTTATGGAAAAGCACGCCGTCAGCAAGCTCATCGGCTCGCCGCCCGGATATGTGGGCTACGACGAGGCCGGGGGGCTGACCGAGAAGATACGCCGCAAGCCCTACTCCGTGGTGCTGTTCGACGAGATTGAGAAGGCGCATCCCGACGTGTTCAACCTCCTGCTGCAAATCTTGGAGGACGGGGTGCTGACCGACAGCCACGGGCGGCGCGTCAGCTTCAAGGACGCCATTGTCGTGATGACGAGCAACGTGGGCGCCAAGAACATCACAAGCCAAAACAAGACGCTCGGCTTTACCCAAAGCGACCGCTCCCCCACCGACGACGTCATCCGGGGCGATGTGATGAAGGAGCTGAAAAACACCTTCCGCCCCGAATTCCTCAACCGGGTGGACGAAATCATCGTCTTCAAAAAGCTCACCAAGGAGCAAATCCGCGACATCGCGGAAAAGATGCTCGAGCCCTTAATCAAGCGCGTCGGGGAGCGGGGCGTCACGCTGACGGTGCGGCCGGAGGCGCTGGATTTGCTGGCGGAGCGCGGGTTTGACCCGGTGATGGGCGCGAGGCCGCTGCGCCGGGCGATTCAGTCCGAGGTGGAGGACGCGCTGGCGGAAAAGCTGCTTTCCGGCGAATTGAAGGAAAGCGCGTCGATGGGGGCGGAAGATGGACGTATTGTTATCAGCGGATAGGTTTGCGCCGGTGGCGCTCGCAAGGGCGATGCCCTACGCGTCGGAGAGGATGCGGCAGCGGCTGGCGGAAATGCCGTTTATGCCCACCCACGCCGTGGTCGCCCTGTTCAGGGGACGGCCGGACATCGGGCGGAAGGGCGGCGATTATACCGCCAACGACGCCCTTTTGCAAAGGGACTGCGAACGGCTGAGGGCGGCGCATCCCGACAGTCATTTCCATCCGAGCGGAACCGCGTGGCCGCTGCCCGCCGTGCAGGCCGCGAGACTTGCCGGGCTGGGCGTCGTCGGTCTCAACGGGCTGCTGTTCGCGCCGGGGCTTGGCTCGGCCCTGACCATCGGCGCGGTGCTGACCGATATGCCGCTGGCGGACGGCCCGGAGCTTGGGGAAAGGGACGGGTACTGCCCCCTCTGCGGCGAATGCGTAAAGCGATGCCCCACGGGCGCGCTTACATACAGCGGCGGCGTGAGGCGGTTTGAGCGGGCAAAATGTCTGGCGTATCTCCGCCAAAAGGAGAACGCGCCGCCGGAGAGGGAGGGGTATTACGGCTGCGATATCTGTCAGGACGTCTGTCCTATGAACTCATAATCATCGCGACCAAGTCCCGTTTGGAGATGCCGAGGACGCGCGCGTCTTCCAGCACCTGCTTCAGAACCCCGGCGCGGAAAGCCTCGCGGCGTTCCTCCATCAGGCGGTCGCGCGCGCCCTCGGCGACAAACAGGCCGATGCCGCGCTGCTTGAGCAGAATCCCCCGCGCCGTGAGCTGCGAGACGCCCCGCGCCGCCGTCGCCGGGTTGATGGCGTATTGCTCCGCCACCTGATGGGTGCTGGGAACCAGCCCGCCCTCGCGGAGCTGCCCGGAGAGGATGGCGTTTTCCAAGTCCCGCGCCACGCCCAAATAGATTTTCCCGTCCATACGCGCCTCCTTGCAGGTTTATGAGCTTAATGATATACCTGTAAAACGTCGTTGTCAACCCTTGACAAACCTCCCTGTTTGCGGTAAAGTGGTCTTTGGCACTCTGCGGCAATGAGTGCTAACGCGGCGCCGGAAGGGGGAAACTGTGTGGACGAGCGCAAGAGAGCCATTTTGAAGGCGGTCGTCGATAGCTATATTCAAAGCGCGGAGCCGGTCGGCTCCAAGGCGCTGACGGGGCTGCCGGGCTTACAGGTGTCCTCGGCGACGCTTCGCAACGAGATGGCGTCGCTGGAGGCGATGGGCCTCCTCGAACAGCCGCACACGTCGGCGGGGCGCGTCCCCACCCCGAGCGGCTACCGCGTCTATGTGGACGAGCTGATGCAACGGCACGACCTCACCGTCGGCGAGCAGGATAAGCTCGACCAAGTCAAGCGGCTCCGCATGGCGGAACTGGACAGCCTTCTCAACCGCGCCGGACGGATTATCGCCGATTTGACGCGCACGGTAACGGTGGCGGCGGCGGGGCCGGCGGTGCGGGAGGAACAGGTCTATGTGTCGGGCGAGGCCAACCTGTTTGATTATCCCGAATTTCAAGATTTACTGCGGGCGCGGCGGACGCTGGAATACATCACCGAGCAGCGCGCCGCCCTCATCCGGCAGACGCCGGCGTGGGAGCGCGACGGCATCCGCGTGGTGATTGGGCCGGAAAACGCGGCGGAGGAGCTGAGCGACGCGTCGGTGCTGATGGCCACCTACCCGATGAGCGGCGGCATGAGGGGGATGATCGGCGTCGTGGGGCCGACAAGGATGGACTACAGCCGCATGGTATCCCGCTTGGGGTATTTCGCGGAAAAACTGAAAGAAATGACGGCGGAGGAGGCGGAATAAGATGGAAGATGGAAGAGAACAGATAGAAGAGAAAAGAGAGAAGAGAGAAGAGGGTGGGGAGCGGGTAGACGGGAGTGGGGAGGCGGAGCCTCAGGTCGAGGTTGAGGATTGGAAGGATAAGTGTCTTCGGGCGCAGGCGGAGCTGGTGAATTACCGCAACCGCGCCAGACGCGAACGCGAGCAGGTTTGGGGCGAGGCCCGCGCCGACGCGGTGGCGCAGCTCCTGCCGGTGCTGGACAATCTGGAGCGGGCGCTGGACGTCCCGTGCGCCGACGAATCCTACAAACAGGGCGTAGAACTGACGCTTAGGCAGTTTACTGATATACTAACAAAGCTCGGCGTCAGCGAAATCGACGCGTTTGAGAAACCCTTTGACCCGCAATGGATGGACGCGGTTTTGCATGAAGAAAGCGAGGCGCTGGGTGAGAATACCGTTTCTCAGGTTTTCACAAAGGGCTATCGCATGGGCGAACGGGTTTTACGCCACGCTGTGGTGAAGGTCGTAAACTAACGACACCAAAAAATCATTTGAAAGGAAGAACGAACCATGCCGAAAGTTATCGGAATCGACCTTGGCACGACCAATTCGTGCGCGGCGGTCATGGAGGGCGGCGAAGCCGTCGTTATTTCCAGCGCGGAGGGGGCGCGCACCACCCCTTCGGTCATCGCGTTTTCCAAAACGGGAGAGAGGATGGCGGGGCAGGTCGCCAAGCGTCAGGCCATTACCAACCCTGACCGCACCGTCGCCTCCATCAAGCGCGAGATGGGCACCGGCCATAAAGTCACCATCGACGGCAAGAGCTACACCCCGCAGGAAATCTCCGCGATGACCCTGCAAAAGCTCAAGACCGACGCCGAGGCCTATCTGGGCGGCAAGGTCACCCAAGCCGTCATTACCGTACCCGCCTACTTTACCGACGCGCAGCGTCAGGCGACCAAGGACGCCGGCACCATCGCCGGGCTGGAGGTGCTGCGCATCATCAACGAGCCGACGGCGGCGGCGATGTCCTACGGGCTGGACAAAGAGGACAACCAGAAAATCCTCGTTTTCGACCTCGGCGGCGGCACCTTTGACGTCTCCGTCCTCGAAATCGGCGACAGCGTCATCGAGGTGCTGGCCACGGCGGGCAACAACCGCCTCGGCGGCGACGACTTTGACGACTGCGTGATGGAATGGATGGCCGCGGAGTTTAAGCGCGACCAAGGCGTGGACTTGCTTGCCGACCGCGTCGCCAAGCAGCGGCTGAAGGAAGCGGCGGAGAAGGCCAAGACCGAGCTGAGCGGCGTGACCAGCACCAACATCAACCTCCCCTATATCACCGCCGACGCGTCCGGGCCCAAGCACCTTGATTTGACGCTGACCCGCGCCAAATTCAACGAGCTGACCGCCCACCTTGTCAAAGCCACGATGGGGCCGACGCAGCAGGCGATGAAGGACTCCGGGCTGAAACCGGCCGACATCGGCAAGGTGCTGCTGGTGGGCGGCTCGACGCGCATCCCGGCCATTCAGGAGGCGGTGACGCAGTTTATCGGCAAGGAGCCGTTCAAGGGCATCAACCCCGACGAATGTGTGGCGATGGGCGCGGCGATTCAGGGCGGCATCCTCGCCGGGGACGTGAAGGGCATCGTTCTGGTGGACGTGACCCCGCTCTCCCTTGGCATTGAGACAATGGGCGGCGTCTTTACCAAGCTGATTGAGCGCAACACCGCCATCCCCACCGAAAAATCGCAGATTTTCACCACCGCCGCAGACGGGCAGACCTCGGTTGAGGTGCATGTGCAGCAGGGCGAGCGTGAGTTTGTGGCCAACAACAAGACGCTGGGGCGGTTCCACCTCGACGGCATCCCCCCCGCGCCGCGCGGCGTCCCGCAGATTGAGGTCACGTTTGACATCAACGCCAACGGCATTGTCAACGTCACGGCGACCGACAAGGGCACCGGGAAGAAACAGCACATCACCATCACCGCGTCCACCGGCATGAGCAAGGACGACATCGACCGCGCCGTGCGGGAAGCCGAGCAGCACGCCGAGGAAGACCGCAAGCGCCGCGAGGACGTGGACGCGCGCAATCAGGCCGACCAGATGATTTACCAGAGCAAGAAAGCGCTGGATGAATTGGGCGACAAAGTGACCGAGGAGGAGAAAAAGCCCGTTTTGGAAGCCTCCGCCGCGCTGGAAGAGGCGCTGAAGGGCACGGACATCGACGCCGTCCGCCAAAAGACGGAGGAATTGGCGAAGTCGTTCTACGCCATCAGCGAAAAGCTCTATCAGCAGAGCCATCCGAACGACGGGGAGAGCGCCCCGGACGCCGCGCCGGACGGCTCCGGCCCGGATGTGGTGGACGCGGACTTTGAGGCGGTTGTTGAGGAAGACGAATAAATCCATGCGGGGGCGCGCCGAGGCGGCTCCGCCGGGAAGGTAGATTGACGTATGGCTGACGGCAAACGCGATTATTACGAAACACTGGGCGTTTCCAAGGGCGCGTCCGAAGACGAGATTAAAAAGGCCTACCGCAAGGTCGCCCGTGAATGTCATCCCGACCTCAACCCCAACGACAAGGAGAAGGAGCGGCAGTTCAAGGAGGCCAACGAGGCTTATGAGGTTTTGAGCGACGGGCAGAAGAAGCAGCTCTATGACCAATACGGGCACGCGGGCGTTGACCCCAATTACGGGGCGGGGCGCGGCGGCGGCTTCGGCGATTTCGGCTTCGGGGACATCGACCTCGGCAGCATCTTCGAGAGCTTTTTCGGCGGCTTCGGCGGCGGGGGGCGCTCCAACGCGCCGCGCAAGGGCGAGAGCATCCGCGCCGCCTTAATCCTGAGCTTTGAGGAGGCCGCGTTTGGCTGCGAGAAGGAAATCGAGGTCAACCGCATCGAGATGTGCGGCGACTGCGGCGGCTCCGGCGCGGCCAAGGGCACCGACGCCGAAACCTGCGCTCAATGCAAGGGCGCCGGACAGGTTCGCACCGCTACGCGCACGCCGATGGGCGTCATCTCCTCCACAAGCGCCTGCCCCTCCTGCCACGGGCGGGGGAAGACGGTCAAAACCCCGTGCGCGGGCTGCAAGGGCAACGGCGTCGTACGGCGCCGCGTCGCCATTTCCGTCAAGGCCCCCGCCGGCATCGACGACGGGCAGACCTTTTCCCTGCGCGGCCAAGGCAGCGCGGGCGCCAACGGCGGCCCCGCCGGAGACGTGCTGGTCACGGTATCGGTGCGCCCCCACCCGCTGTTCATCCGCGAGGGGACGACCGTGCATTACGAAATGACCGTCTCCTTCACCCAAGCCGTGCTGGGCTGCGAGCTGGAGGTTCCCACGCTGGACGGCAAGGTGAAATACACCGTGCCGGAAGGCTGTCAGCCCGGCACCATCTTCCGCCTGCGCGGCAAGGGCATCCCCGGCCTCAACGGCAGGACGCGGGGCGACCAGCTCGTCCATATGGCGGTGGAGGTGCCGAAGCACCTGAACAAAAAACAAAAGGAAGCCCTGCTGGCCTTCGCGGAAACCTGCGGCGAAGCCGGGGGTAAGAAAGGGAAGAAAGCCAAGTAGGGGCGGCCGTCCCCGGCCGCCCGCCGTATCCCCCACGTCCCCGGCCGGACGCAACCACCCCACGTCCCCGTAGGGGCGGCCGTCCCCGGCCGCCCGCAACCACCCCGGCGCTGCGGCGCCACCCCTCCAAGGAGGGGAATGGGGGGTGGGGGGGGGTTTTTGTGCAGTTTTCACAAAGTTGAAAATACGAACATAACAAAAAAACGCGGTTTTGGGGCGATTTGTTCGGGAATTGGGGCGGGGGGCGGCGAACGGGCGTTTTGTTTCGGGTTTGCGTGTGTCAAATCGCGAAAAAAAGAGTATAGTTTTTTATAGTTGAAATGTGCTATAATGGTAGCATGGGAGAATAGGGAGAGCCGCCTCGGGGGAGGCGGTTCTTTGGCGTTGATTTGACAAATTCCCCGGCGTTTGCTATACTGATACGGCGGCGCAAGGACGCCGGACTTACTTTGAAAAAGGGGCTGTACACCATGAAAAGACGAATCCTATCCCTAGCGCTGACGCTGGCGCTGGTTCTGACGCTTGTCCCTATGACCGTCGCCCCCGCGATAGCGTCGTCCTCCGCGTTCAGCGGCGGCACAGGCACGAAGGACGACCCCTACATCATCACCACGGCGGAACAACTGGCCTTTCTCGCGGAGCGTGTAAACGCGGGCGACAGAGACCCGGACAACGAACCTGACCCATACGAATCCGGCGACATGGCTTTTTATCCCTACAAGGCATATAAACTGGGCAGCGATATTGACCTCTCTGCTTACGGTAAAAACTGGAATGACGGTAAAGGCTGGATTCCGATTGGGGCATTGGTCGACCGTTCACTCAATTTCCCCGGTACATTTGACGGGAACGGTCATAAAATAACCGGATTGTACATCAATGATCCGAACCTTAGAATTGCGGGATTGTTCGGAAATGTTGGGGGAGGAACGGTGAAAAACTTAGGTGTCATTGATGTGAATATCACTGCTCTGGGGGGCGACGGCAGTGGTGGCGTCGGAGGAGTGGTCGGAGAATTGGCCGGCTCGTGGGGCTCGTGGGAGGGCGTATCGGCGTCAACTGTGACAAATTGCTACACAACGGGAACTGTTAACGGTTACGCAAGTGTTGGAGGTATAGTAGGCGCTGTTCGGGGTGACGCAAGCTTTGTGACAGATTCTTATTCAACGTGCGATATTAAGGGTGAGTTTACCTTCATCGGCGGAGTGGTTGGAGTTGTTATTTCTGGCAGCGTGATAGATTGCTACTCAACGGGAGCGGTTGACGGCCCTGAAGCTGTTGGAGGTGTGGTTGGAGCGGTTCGCGACAGAGGCAAAATAATGAATTGCTATTCGACAGGCGCTGTCAGCGGTAATCTGGCTATCGGCGGGGTAGCGGGGAGGCTTTATATTCATCCTGAGTTTGACAGTGAAATTCCCGCGGTAACGAATTGCGCCGCGCTGAACCCGAGCGTAAAAGGCAGTACCGATGTCGGGCGTGTTGCCGGCGCTGTCGACCTTCATGGTATGGGAGAACCCGAAGATGTTTTGTCCAACAACCGCGCATGGAGCGGCATGACCACAGACGGCGGCACGGCGTTTTCGGCGGAGCGGGGGCATGACACAATCAACGGCGCGACAACCGACAGCAACGACCCCGCAGACCGTTACAGCGAACTGCCCGAAGAAGAACCGGAGCCGGAAGAGCCCGAAGAACCCGAACCGGAAGAGCCGGAAGAGCCCATCGAAGCCCCCAACCTTGACGCCGCCGCCGGCTGGGCGCACACGCACATCAACGACGCGTATGCCAAGGGCTTCCTCCCCGAGGAGCTGCAAGCCGCCTACACGCAAAACATCACGCGGGGCGAGTTTGTGCGGCTGGCGATGAGCTGGCTGCGGTACGAGACGAAGATGACGGACGACGAGCTGGTGGCGGCGTATGCGAAGCCGGGGAACTTGGACAGGGCTTTCAGCGACACGGACGACCCGATTATACTGGCGGCGGCTTGGCTGGATATCACGGCGGGCGTCGGCGGGGGCGTGTTTGGGATTGACGGCACGTTTGACCGGCAGCAGGCTGCGGTGATGCTGGTGAAGGTGCATAACATCTTGGGGATTGAGACGGACGACCCGTCGCCCGCGGACTTCGGCGATATGGACGAGGCGGCCGGCTGGGCGATGGACGCGATACACTTTGTCGGCTCAAACGGGATTATGAACGGCTCCGGCGGGAACTTCATGCCAGAGGGGACGTTTACGCGGGAGCAGAGCATTATTGTGTTTAACCAGATGGGATAAACCGGAAGATTGGGATTGACAAGAGGCGCTCGGATTGACTATAATGGAGCGTATCTTGACCTAGGGGGGAAGACTGTGCCGCGCGTGTTTAATTTTTCAGCCGGGCCGGCGATGATGCCGGAGGCGGTGCTGCGCCGCGCCGCCGAGGAGATGGCGGATTTCAGCGGGAGCGGGATGTCGGTGATGGAGATGAGCCACCGCTCAAAGGACTATGTGGCGATTTTTGAGGGTGTGGAGATGAAGCTCCGCGCCGCGCTGGGCGTGCCGGAGGGGTACGCGGTGTTGTTTTTGCAGGGCGGGGCGACGCTTCAGTTTTCCGCCGTGCCGATGAACCTGCTTGCCGCGAGGGGCGCGGCGGACTACGCGGTGACCGGCTTTTTCTCCAAGAAGGCGTTTCAGTGCGCCAAGATGTACGGCGACGTCCGCGCCGCCTGCGATACGGGCGACTACTATGCCATTCCGGGGCAGGACGGGCTTGCGCTCAACCCGGACGCGTCGTATTTCCACTACTGCCACAACAACACCGTCTACGGAACCCGCTGGCCGTACTTGCCGGAGACGGGCGGCGTGCCGCTGGTGTGCGATATGTCCTCGTCGATATTGTCGGAGCCGGCAGACGTTTCCAAGTTTGGCGTGATTTATGCCGGGGCGCAGAAAAACATGGGCCCGGCGGGGCTGACCGTGGTCATCGCGCGGAAGGATTTGCTGGACGCCCCGCCGCTGCCGGGCACGCCGGATTTGCTGCGGTATAAGGCCCAAGCCGAAAACGGCTCAATGATTAACACGCCCGCCACATACGGCGTCTATCTGCTCGGGCTGGTTTTGGACTGGCTGGCCGGGCAGGGCGGCGTGGAGGCGATGGCCAAGCACAACGCTAGGAAGGCCGCGGCGGTCTATGACGCGGTGGACGCGTCGCCGGTGTTTGCGTGCAAGGCGGAGCAAAGCGCCCGCTCGATGATGAACGTCGTCTTCTCCTCCGGCTCGGAGGAGACGGACGGGCGGTTTATCAAGGAAGCCAAGGCGCGCGGGATGGTCACGCTCAAGGCGCACCGCGCCACCGGCGGCATCCGCGCCTCGATGTACAACGCCATGCCGCTTGAGGGCGCGGAGAGACTGGCGGAGCTGATACGGGAATTCGCGTAGGGACGCGCAGCGCCCGTCCTGCGTACCGGGCAGATATATAGGAGGAAGTTATGTATACCATTAAAACGATGAACCACATCTCGCCGGTCGGGCTGCTGCGGCTGCCCGCCGAGCAGTTTTCCGTAGACGCAAAATGCGAAAGGCCGGACGCCATATTGGTGCGCAGCGCCGATTTGCATGAAATGCCGCTCAACAGCGAGCTGCTTTGCATCGCGCGCGCCGGGGCGGGGGTCAACACGATACCCATCGAGCGCTGCAGTCAAAACGGCGTGGTAGTGTTCAACACGCCGGGCGCCAACGCCAACGCGGTGAAGGAGCTGGTCGTTTGCTCGCTGCTTCTCGCCTCCCGCGATATATACGGCGGGATTGACTGGGCGCGCAAGCTGACCGGCGACGATATAGAGGAGCAGGTTGAAAAGGGCAAATCCTCGTTTGTCGGGCCGGAGATTGCGGGCAAGACGCTGGGCATCATCGGCGTCGGGGCCATCGGGGTGGGCGTGGCCAACGCCGCGCACGCCTTGGGCATGGAGGTGCTGGGCTACGACCCGTATATGACCGTCAGCGCCGCGCTGGAGCTGTCGCGCCGGGTACGGCTTGCCCGCGACATCTCACAGGTGTTCGCCGAGTCTGACTATCTTACCCTGCATGTGCCGCTGAACAGTGAGACGAAAGCGGATTTGGCCGATATGCTCAACCATGTCAAGGTGGGCGTACGCATCATCAACCTCGCGAGGGGCGGGCTGCTGGACGGCGGCGCGCTGCTGGCCGCGCTGGACAACGGCACGGTATCGTGCTATGTGACCGATTTCCCCGACAAGGCAATCGCCAACCATCCGAACGTCATCCCTATTCCGCATCTGGGCTCGTCCACGCCGGAGAGCGAGGACAACTGCGCCCGGATGGCGGTGGACCAGACCTCGGACTATCTGCGCTACGGCAACATCAAAAACTCGGTCAACTTTCCGAATGTAGAGCTGCCGCCCATTAAGGGCATCCGCCTGTGCGTCATCCACGACAACATCCCCAACATGATTGGGGAGGTTTCCACCGCGATGGCCGAGTCGGGCATCAACATCGAAAACATGATGTCCAAGTCCAAGGGCGAGCTGGCGTATACCATCCTCGACCTCTCCGGCGGGACGCCGGGGGGCGCGGTGGTGGAGCGCTTGAAAACGCACAAGCATATCACCCGCGTACGGGTGCTGAAGGCGTAAGAATCTCCCCGCCGGCGTCCGGCGGGGAGCGTATACGCGTATATGTATGGCTGGCTTACTTAGCACCCGCAGCCCATTCATCTAGGCCCTTCATAACAGCGTTCAGGGTTTGATAGCTGATTTCGGGCAGCTTGCCGCCGAACATCTTCTCGACCTCGTCGAAGCCCTTTTGGATGTACTTCCGCATATCCTCAATCTTTGAAGGGTCGCCGCCGGTGATGGCCTTGGCAAAATCGAGAATGCGCTGGCTGGTCTGCTTGACGCCGTAGTATCCGTCTTCGCCGATGTCCTCTTTCGCTCTGGCAATCAACGCGTCCTGCGCCTCGGGCGAAAGGTCGGGATGGAACGAGAATGTCCCGTCGCCGTTGTCAACCATCAAATCCCAGTAGCTGTCTACTTTATTGGGGTTGAGACGGAAGCCGCCGCCTCCGGCGGACAGATTGTTTTGGTTGACTTGGCTGACCAACTGCGTTACAAGGTTTTGCAGGCTTTGGATATAGGCCCGTTCCTGCGCCCGAATCCCCCGTATCGCGGTACGGTCGCGCGTGTAGGTCGCCGCGTTCGTTTCCTCGCCCTTTTCGTATGTAGCGGCGATGTCGAGCGCCGCGTCGGTTTGGGCGGCCGGAGTCGCGCCGGTGTTTGGTGTGCTGGTTGCGGCGGATGGATAGGGTGTGCTTTGTACTCCTGAGATTCCGCTCATGTCGGTTCCCTCCGTTCGTTGATTTAGTTCCTTCAGATAATTATATCGAATACAATACAGGGAGACTTAACCTATGAATGAAAAGAAATCTTTCGCGCCCGCGTGGATTGTCATCCCCACCGTCGTACCCGCGCTGCTGCTGTGTGTGCTGTCGCTGTCCATCGTCCTTTTCCGCTTTCTCACCGACGCCGCGTGGACGGGCGTCCTTGAGCAGATTGCCGTCGCGCTGGCCGCGGCCAACCCGGGGGCTTTGCCGATACTGGCTTTGCTGCTCGCGGCGGTGAGAAAGGCCGTCGGCGGCTATATGGTGAGGGAGGCCGTTACGATGGAAGGGGTCGGGCGGGAGACGCTTGACCGCTCCGCCGCCATAGCGGAGGGAAAATCCGGCCACCCCATTGCCGCCTGTCTGCGCGATTTCTGCGGCGATGTGGCGGCGCCGCCGGACAAATACGTGGAGATGGAGGGCTTGGGCGTTTCGGCGCAGTTTTCGGGACAGATGATTCACGCGGGGAACGCCGGATATATGCGCGGGCTGAAAGTCGAGGCGCCCGACGTGCCGGGAAAGACCGTTTTTATCGCGCTGGAGGGGCGGCTGCTGGGGTATTACCGCCTGCTGGGGCCGAAGGAAACGGACTGGCTGCGGTCACGGCTGACCGTCGCCATTGCCGTTTGCGCCGGATTCAAAATCGCGGTGTGGGTCTTGGCCGCGCTGGCGGGGACGGCGAATCTGCCCCTCTTTGTGGGGCTGGAGACGCTTTCGCTGATATTCGGTCTGGCGGCGGCGCGGCGGCTTATTGATTCGCCGGGGGCGTCTCCGCAATCACCGTCACGTCCGGGTGCAGATGTAAGAAAGTAACGGGGTTTCGGGTGGTGACGGCGGTGCTGTCCAGCAGGCCGCGCAGCGCGTCGCGCTTGCTTTCTCCTTTGACGAGGAGGAGGATGGACTTCGCCCGCAGAATGTCGCCCAGCCCCATTGTAATGGCTTTTTCCGGCACGGCGCCGTCGGCAAACCAGCGGGCGTTGGCGTCTATGGTCGCCTTGGCCAGCGGCGCGATGTGAACAAGCGATTCGATGGCTTCGTCCGGCTCGTTGAATCCGATATGCCCGTTGGGGCCGACGCCGAGGAGCTGTAAATCGACCGTATTCTCCTCAAAAAAGCGGCGCAGGCGGGCGACCTCCTCTTCGGGGGGGGCGGCGCGGTCGGCGATGGTGATGCTCTCGCGGGGGATGTTGATATGGTCGAACAGGTTGTCGTGCATATACTTGCGGTAGCTGTCCTCCTCGCGGCAATTCACGTATTCGTCGAGGTTGACCGTGCGCGCGCAGGAGAAGTCGGCGCGTCCCTCGCGGTACGCGTCAATCAGCAGGCGGTAAACCCCCAGCGGCGTCTCGCCCGTGGCAAGCCCGAGCAGTAAATCCGGCTTTTTTTTCAGCGCGGACAGGATGATTTCCGTGCTCCTTTGCGCGCTCTCGGCATAGCTGCCGGTGAAGATGACTTTCATGGGACACGTCCTTTCATCGGGCCGGTTCGCCCGGATTGATCCGGTATATGTTGTCACGCCCCATCAGCGGGAGCAATTCCGCCAAGGCGTCGGTCACGGCGTCGGTATGCGGGAGGGAGAAGACCAGAACGGTGGGGTCGGGGGTTCGCTCCAGAAGCGGCGTGACGGCGTTTATCAAGTCCTGCGCCGACGCGTCCTCGGCAAAACGGTGGGAATATCCCCAGTAACGGTATCCCGACGGCTCCGGCGGCGGGCTGTCGGAGCGCAGCAGCCATGTCTTGACAAACGCGGCTTCGCGCAGCAGCGCGTTGGCGCGCGGCACGGCGTCCGTCTCCTCCTCCGTTTCGTTGATGAGCAGCCCGACCTGATGCCGCGCGGTCATGCGGCGGACGGCGGCGGGGTTTTCAAGCAGGCTTTCGGGCGGAAGGAAAAAGAGCGCGGGCAAGCCCTCCCGTTCGATAAAGTCCAGCAGCCTTTCCGTCGATTCGTTCACCGCGCCGTCAAAGGTGAGATAGACCGATACGTCGAAGCGCACCTCGGGAGACGGGGACGGAGACGGGGGCGGCGGAGGCGGCGAGGGGGAGGGGCCGGCCGGCCCCGGGGGGGCGGACACGCCCGGAGTGGGCGACGGCGGAGCGATGGAGGCCATGTACTCGTCGTATCTGGGCTTGATGAGCAGCTCCCCGCGGTAGCGGATGAACCAATCGTCGGACATCGCGTTGCCGCTGGTGACGCGCACCATAGTTCCCCACTCGGTTTCGGAGGTGTTGGAGAATCCGAAGCCGAACACGTCGCACACCAGCTCGGCGGGGAGGAGGAATATCAGTGGGTTTTCCGAAACGGGGTACAGCGGCGCCGTATAGCGGTCGCTGCCGCTGAACGCGGTATGCTGGCCTGAAACAAAGGTCAGCCGCGTGTCGTTGTTGAAGAGGGTGAGATGCTTTTCCTCGGGAGACCACTGAAAGCGCAGCCTGAGGCCGTTGTTCGCGTCGGTCAGCACGGTATGCGGAACCATTGTGCCGTGGTTGGACGGCGGCAGGGGCCGTGAGTATTGCTCAAAGGGATAGACCCTGTCGTTGACGACCAGAAAATAAGAGGTCTCCGCGCGCGCGGGGCCCAGCTTCGGCGTCAGCGCCGCGAACAGGGCGGCCAGCAGGACGGGGACGGCCAATCGCAGCCGTTTCATCACAACGCCCCCCTTTCTCACCGCTCTCTTATCAGTATACGCTTCGGGGCGGAAAAAATCAAGAAAAACGCCGCGCGAAAAAAATCAAACGAAATTTGTAAAATATACTTGACAATGTGAAAACTATATGCTACGATATGTCTGCCGGCAAAAAGAAAGAAGGCGGTTATATGGCCAAAAACCTGCGGCTCAAGGCGGCACGCGCCGCCAAGGACATGTCCCAGCAGACCCTCGCCGACGCCGTGGGCGTCACGCGGCAAACGGTCAACGCCATCGAGATGGGCGACTACAACCCCACCATACGGCTCTGCGCCGCCATCTGCCGCGCGCTGGGCAAGACGCTGGACGAATTGTTTTGGGAGGAGATTGAATGAAACTGGAACTGGAAACGCTGGACGAACGGCAAACCCTGATGACGCGCAAGTACGGCTATCAGTCCTTTCTTTTGCTGATTGCGCTGGTGCTTATCAACGCGTTTATCTGCGAGGTTGTGTATGTCTGGGCAGAGCCGATGGTCAGCGCGCTCTTTGTGGTGTACATCGCCCTGCTCTACTTTGCCATACGCACACAGCTCAGGGTGGGCATAGGAAAAATCAAATCCAAGTGGAAGTTCGCGCTGGCGATGGTGCCGTTTGCCTTAATCGGCGGCGTCATGGGCTATGCGGCGGCCACGCCGGGCGAAGCCGGTCTCATCGCGGACGGCAAGGCGACGATAAACCTCTGGATTTTGTTCTTTCTGTTTTGGGCGATCCTCGTCGTCGCCGCCGTTATCATCAGACGCCGCCGCGACAAGCGGGACGGCAATCAGGCTGAAAGGAGTGACGGGAGATGAGAACCGGGATTGAGGGGTACGACGAGCGGCAGAGGGTTCTGCGGCACAAATTCGGCTATCAGGCTTTTTTTGTGTCGATGGGCTTGGGCTTTTTCAACGCTTGGTTCTGTGAGTTTATTTACGCGTGGGGCAGCCCGATGGTCACGCAGTTTATCGTCATTATGCTCTCGGCATACTACTTTGGCCTGCGCACCGTCCTGTCCGGGGCGTACACCGGGGACGCGGCTTCGGAGCGGAGGACGGCGGTTATCCTGCCCATCGTCTGCGGCGGCATAGTCCTTTTGTTTCTGTCCGTTCTCACCTTCGTTGTAAGCGGCCATCTGAGCCTGATTGAGGACGGCAGGGCGACGGTGCATCTCTTCTCCGTCATCAACCCGGTATTCATCGTTCCCCTCACCCTCGCGTATTACATCAAGCGTTACCGCGACAAGCGGAACGGCGAACCAAACTAAAAGGAGGAACCTCATGCTTACACTGGACAAACTCACCAAGCACTTCAAGGCCGTCAAGGCGGTGCGGGAGGTCAGCTTCTCCGTCACCGGCGGGGAGATTTACGGTCTGCTGGGCGCCAATGGGGCGGGCAAGACGACCACCCTGCGGATGCTGGCCACCATGCTCACCCCCACCGGCGGCACGGCGTCCGTCGAGGGCGTCGATCTGCTCAAGCAGCCGGAGAAGGTGCGCGCCCGCGTCGGGCTGCTTTTCGGCGGCGACACGGGGCTGTATGACCGCCTGACGGCGCGGGAAAACATTGTCTATTTCGCGCGGCTGTGCGGGAAGCCGGAGGAGGAGGCCCGCTTGCGGGCGGAGGAGCTGGCGCGGGCGTTCGCGTTCACCGAATACTTGGATTTCCACGCGAAGAAGCTCAGCAAGGGCACACGGCAGAAGGTGGCGCTGGCGCGCAGCATCGTCCACGACCCCAGCGTGATGCTGTTTGACGAGCCGATGGTGGGGCTGGACGTGACCAGCCGCAAGGACGTGGAGGATTTTATGGTTGACCTCAAGGCCAAAGGCAAAACCATCGTCCTGAGCGACCACAACCTCAACATTACCGAGCGCCTGTGCGACCGTATCGGCATCCTGCATAAAGGGGAACTGGTGGCCGAGGGGACGCTGGATGAATTGCGGGAAACGCACGGCTGCGCCGACCTCGAAGAGGTTTTCTTTAAGCTGGCGGGGAGGGATACGGAATGAAAAGCTACACCGGGATTATTTTTAAGAAAGAGCTGCTGGATATCTTCCGCGACCGGCGCTCGATTGTTATGACCTTTCTGCTGCCGCTGGTGCTGTATCCGCTGATGTTTTGGTTTATGGGCTCGCAGCAGGCGGCGCACTTCGACGGGCCGTCGGAGACGGTAATCGCGTCCTCAAGCGCGGCATTCCGCGCGCTGCTGGAGGATTCGTTTTTCGACGGCGCGAGCGTCTCCGTTGTTGAAACGGACGACCCGGTGGCCGCGCTCCGCGACGGGAGCGCCGACGTGGCCGTCTCCGCCGACGGGGGGCTGTTCCGCATCATCTATGACGCCAACAAGACCTCGTCGTCCATGTCGGTCAGCCATATCACGGGTCTGCTGAGTACGTATAACCACACGGCGCAGGCTTTGGCGCTGGCGGAGATGGGTATTTCACTGGAAGCGCTCGCGCCGGTGTCGTTTGACACGGAGACGCTCGCAGCGGAGGAGGGGGAGGATCCCGGCGGCTTGGGCATCTTCCTCTCGATGATGCTCCCGATGATTTTGGTTCTGCTCCTCAGCACGGGCGGCATGGCGACCGCGATTGACCTTTTCGCCGGGGAAAAAGAACGCCGCACCTTTGAGCCGCTGCTCTGCACCGCCGCCCGGCGCACCGACATCCTCGCGGGCAAGCTCGGGGCGGTTACCGTTATATCCCTGCTGGGGGCGCTGACCGGCATCGGCGGGCTTGTGCTGGGCTACATCCTCAACCCCAGAGCGATGACGCTGGGGCTGGACGACGCGCAGGGGCTGGCCCTTCCCCCGCTGACCATGCTGTTTATCGCCCTGATTATTATGGCGATGGCCGTTTTCTTCTCCGGGCTGCACATCCTGCTCTCCACATACGCCCGGTCGGTCAAGGAAGGCTCGACCTACGGAACCTTTGTGATGCTTGCGTCCTATGTCCCCGTCTTCGCCACCATGACCAAGCTGGGCGGCGATTTCGAGTTCTGGACCGCCTTTGTCCCGGTGATGAACGTCACGGGCTGCTTGAAGATGGTTCTCGCGGGCATCAACGACTTTGCCTATTTCGGCGCCACCCTCGCCGTGACGGCGGCCTTCGTGGTCATCGTCATGCTGGCGGGCCGGTATATGTTCAAGAAGGAGAACATTATGCTGCGGGCGTGATTTCACCGCGAAAAAGCGAACCATGTTAAATCAGAATGAAATTTATATACTTAGGGGGTGAAACGGTGAACGAAAAATTCAAGAAACTATTGCCTATAGTGTTTATATGCGGTGCTTGCATTGGAGCTTTTGCGGCGATTACATATTTCGTGGTTACATGAAGGGTATCGGCAAAACGGGAGCGCCGGTCAGGCTCTCCCGTTTTGGTTTGGTGCTGCCCTCACCGCAGAATCCAGTCCTCGCCTATCGTTCCATTCGGGGAGATGTCGTTCCAATGCTCGCGCAGCTCCTGTGCCTGACGGGCGGGGGCGAGGTCGTTGAAGACGCCGCCTGTTGTGCGGCAGGGGATAATCTCCATCACCGTTTCGCCGTCCAGCAGGTGCAGCCGCGCGACGGCCGTGTGGTCGTAACGGTTGTTCATCAGGAAGTTGCCTAGGCTATACGCGATGGGCTTGCCGTTGTAAACCTCGAAGCTCTGGACGATATGCGGGTGGGCGCCGATGACCGCGTCGGCGCCCGCGTCGATGAGCCGCCGCGCCGTGCTGATTTGCGCCGCGGTCGGCTCTGTTTCATGCTCCCTGCCCCAGTGCATATAGACAATCACATAGTCGTGCGCCGCGCTGGCGTCCGCCACCGCCCCGGCAATCAGGGAGGGGTCGTACGCCGTCAGCAGACCGGGGCTGTTTTCGCGCGCGTACCATTGCGTGTTGGGGACGACGGACGACGCGCCGAGAAACGCGACGGAAACGCCGTCGGCTTCGACGACATGGGGCGTCATGGCCTCCGCCAGATTTCTCCCGCCGCCTACATAGCCGATTCCGCGGGCGTCCAGACGATCCATCGTATCGGTAAACGCCTCAAACCCGTAGTCGAGGGTGTGGTTGTTTGCCAGCGACACCACCTCGGCGGACAAATCGTTGAGCAGAAAATCAAGGATTTGCGGGTCGGCGCGGAAGGTATAGTCCTTTCCGGGCCACGGCTCGCCGAGGAGGGACACCGCCGATTCCAAGTTTATCATCGCAATGTCGGCGGAGCGGAAAACGCCGGCCAGCTCGGGAGAGATGACCGCGTCCGGCCCGTGGGTTCCGATGAGGCCGCCCATCCCCCCTGCCAGCATCACGTCGCCGCCCAGCGCCACCGTTACGGCAAACCGCTCGCGGTAGACTAAAGCGTCGTTACGGTAAACGGCGCCGGTCGTAACCGGCGCCGCTAGTGATGATCCGTTTCGTTCTTCCGGGCTGTAGACCGTTTCCGCGTCCAGCAGGGGTGCGAGCCGGTCGGGGAATTGCCGCAGCGACGTTCCGTCGATGAACCATCTGTCCATGAAGAAATACCGTTCCCTGAGCCGTATATACGGCTCGTGCCCCGCCTGAGCGATGCCCACCCCCATCAGCAGCGGGAAGCCGTCGTCTATCAGGGATAAAAATCGGGGGTCGTCCCAAGACGTGCGGGAACCGTACGGGAAGAGGTAGATTTGCGTGTCGCCCACAAGCGGCCCCACCTCCTCGCGCCAGCGCCGCGTGTCGGTTCGCACACGCTCCAAGTTGATTCGCTCCATGTCAAAATGGCCGTAGCCGTGGGCGCCGAAATACCAGCCCGCGTCTAACAGGGCTTGCACGACCGGGCGCGCCGCCGCAATCTCGCTTTCGCGGTTGGGGCTGTCCCGCTGGGTGCGGTAGCCTAGAATACCGTCATAGCCGGTAATCGAGAGAAGGCCTTTATCCCCGAAGGGTGAAAAGTCGGGAAACTCCTCGCAAAACGCCTCCAGCATGGGGACGACGTCGTTGTCGTAGGTGATGCGCACCGTGCCGTCGCTCATGGCGGTGGACATGGCCAATCTGCCGTTTTCGTCAAGAATCACCTTATCGCAGACGCCGAGGCCGAGGGTCTTGCTGTAATAATTGATATCGTCAAAGCTCAGAATGAGCGGCTTTTTGCCGGCGGGAACCATGATGGGCTTGCGCGTGACGGCGCCGTCGGCGCCGACGCCGGCGTAATCGTTGAGATTCATCAGTACGAAATCATTGCGGTAAAATTCTTCCAAGGAGCGGCGAAACTCGGCGGGCGTCACGCAGTCGCGGTCGAGATCCCTGCCGTAGCTGTTGCCGTAGGCGACGTCGGGCCACGCGATGAGGAAATGGAAAAACGCGTGGTAGAGCGGCCCGGTATACTCCTCCAGCTCGAAGGCCGGGGGGACAGGCTCAGGGGAGGCGGACGGTTCCGCCGGGGGGGACGACGATGACGGCGGCTCGGAGGAGGAAGACGGCGCGGCGGGGCTTGCGTCCGGCTCGGGGGAGAGCGCGGGGAACCCGTCTCCGGGCGGCGGCACACAGGCGGCCAGCAGCAAGCCTATCAGCAGTATGGAAACAATCCGTTTTTTCACGATGAGCAGCCTCCCTCTGTTATGTCCCCATTATAACCGCATCTTCGGCAATTATCAAGTTTTTCCACGCCTTCATGGCCGAAGGGAGGGCAATTTGATTCAAATCCGCTAAAAATTGGTAGTTATCGGGAAGCTCTTGATACGCGATTCGCGCCCGGTAGGCGGTCATGTGCCAGATGATGTGGGTGAACACATGCTTTGCCGTTCCCAGCGGGGACGGGTCGCGTTCGACGGCGAAGCCGTCGGCCAGAAGCTGCGCCTCCGAGGGGAATTCCCACATATGATGCAGCAGCCGTTCGGCGCGGCGGCGCAGCAGCACGCGGCCCTCGCCGTCCCGGACGATACAGACGGCGCGGTCTTCCGCACGCTTTGCCGGCTTGAGGCGCTTGGCGGGGAACTCCGTTACCCTGCCTTCCAAAAAGGCGCGGCAATCCCCTGAAACGGGGCAATCGCCGCACTTGGGCGAGGACGGGACGCAAACCAGCGCCCCCAGTTCCATCAGCGCTTCGGTCACCAGACGGGGCGGCGCTTCCGCCATCAAGCCCAGAATCCACGCGGACACATCGCCGCTGTCGGCCGCAAGCAGTCTCGCGCAGACGCGGCGGACATTGCCGTCCACGGCGGGACAGGGCAAGCCGTACGCGATGGACGCGACCGCGCCGGCGGTATAGTCCCCCACGCCGGGCAGGGCGCGCAAGCCTTCGTAGGTGTCCCGGACCGCCCCGCCGCACAGCTTTGCCGCTTTATGCAGACTGCGCGCGCGCGAATAGTAGCCCAAGCCCGCCCAAAGGGCCAGAACCTCCGCTTCATCCGCCGCCGCGAGGGCTTGGACGGTGGGGAACCGCGCAATAAACCGCTCGAAATACGGCACCAGTGTCTCCATCCGCGTCTGCTGCGCCATCATCTCGCTGACGAGGATAAAGTAGGGGTCGCCGCAGCCGCGGAACGGAAGCTCGCGGCGGTGACGCTGGAACCAGTCGATGAGTTTGGCGGTCATGGACAAGCACCTTTCAGATAAAGATAACGGGACAGCTCCTTATGACTTTCATGCACATCTCCTCGACCCTTTAGACGCGGAAACATGAAAAATGTTCCCCGCGGTTGAGCCGCCGTCCGCGGGCGGGGGGTGTGGAAATGCTTATTCTCTACGGAATAAACCAATATGAATTGAAGCCGGATAATTGCTGCATACTACCTTTCGGCATTTGCCGAACAGCGTTAAAAACATTCATATAATCACCGATACCAAAAAGAATTGAGAAAACGGCAAAGGTTAATAAGTCCGAATTGTAGGGCAGAACCACCATCCAGACAGCTAAGGGCAGCCATCCGAAAACCAAATTAGGAAATAACGACATGAATATATAACGCGCTTTAGTAATTGGTTGTGTGGATGTAACAAAAAGCGAAAGCTGCTTCGGCGCTATGAACAA
>Ga0099364_10000956_pt1 | contig 49045 bp, 33 predicted proteins | sample TergutTh196P3_FD_73070 | JGI IMG/M metagenome (GOLD analysis project Ga0099364, IMG submission 73070) | Microcerotermes parvus P3 segment gut microbial communities from Pointe-Noire, Republic of the Congo - Th196 P3 | ecosystem: Host-associated > Arthropoda: Insects > Digestive system > Gut ...
TATGATAGATTATCTTTGTAATTTGGCAATATTTTAAAAAGCAGAGTTTATTAAAGCAGTCCACAATATTAACACAATATTAACTTATGCGATCCTTATTAAAAGGTTAATAAAATGATTAATATCAATATAGCGGCCTTACATTACGGTTTGCGCATCGTTTAACATCCTTTGTTATATCTTAAATATATCTCAATGAATTAATAGGCCAAAATAAAAAATGGGAGGTATAAGCATGAAAAGAAACACCATGGCAATTATCGGCATGATTCTGGCTGTTATAATGCTGGCTTCATGCGGGGGCGCTGGAGGCGGCGCGACAACGACGGCCACAGCCGCCGCCACGACTGCCGCAGCGGCGACGACGGCCGCCGCGACGACAACCGCCGCTACTGCAGCGGCTGAAACGACTACCGAGGCAACCTCGGCGGCAAGTGATTTGCCGATTTGGTATCAGCCTTTGAGCGTGGGGCATAAAACAATAACAACAATCCGATCATATGTGCCTGATCGGGCGTATGAACCAGGAGACAGTTGGAATAATAACGTTTGGACCCGCGCAATCGAGGAAAAACTCGATATAACGCTGGAATATTTATGGGACAGCGCGAACACGGAATTTGTCACACGGTTAAACGTCGCTATCGCTACAGACGATTTGCCGGATTATATGGCAATACCATATAACCAGTTCTATATTATGGCGAAAGCGGGAAAATTAAAACCCATATATGATGCTGCCGTACAATATGGTCATCCGGAGTATGTTCAACAGGCATTAACGGCTGGGGATGGAATAATGGTCAAGCAATGTTCAGTGGAGGGTGAGTTGTATGCCCTCGGGGCTTCTTTTTCCGGCGTTGATGGAAATATGTTGTGGTACCGAGACGACTGGTATGCTCAAATGAATAAAGAAGGTCCTCCGCAGACAATTGATGATGTTATCGATATGATGCGTTATTTCGCAAATAACGATATGAACGGTGACGGTACGGACACATATGGTTTGGCGGCGCACGAGACATTGTTTGAAGGAGCGGCTGGATTTGACGGTTTCTTCAGCGCATACGGCGTTTATCCGCATATTTGGAAGATGCTTGACGACGACACTATCGTACACGGCTCTACGGTAGATGAAAACCGCGAAGTATTGCGTATCCTTCAGGGGTTCTATAACGAAGGCATTTTGCATCCGGAATGGTACACTAAGACCGGTTGGGGTACTTTAGGCGACGATGTTGTAGCCGGACAGGTTGGTTTGGCAATAGGCAGTATCGCATGGGGTGACTGGAAATGCGCGCCTTTAATGGAAGCAATGGGAAATAACAACGCCACATGGACGAATATGCCTATACCCGGATTAGAAGGGCCGTATACGAATTACGTACCCGCGCAGCGGCGGCAATCCGACGTGGCGTGCGTTAATGCAAATGCGGACGATTATGTCCTGGAAGCTGCTGTAAAAATGTCTAATTTTAGAATTGGTCTCATGAACGGGGATATTGCCGAAGGTAAATACCACGACGTTCCAAATCCGGATAAACCGGGCGAAGTTATCAACAATTTTTTCCATGCGGTATTTATGGCAGGCGGCGGTTTAGGTGAATCCTGGAATTATGTGTGCGCGCTGGCAGTAACTGAAGCGCTCGAGAGTGGCGATACTACGGCTTTGAATGACGAACAAATGTCTTACTATAATCGATGCAAAAATTATCTGAACGGAGATTTCGCGGGATATACATCCTATTCTATATTTGGCCCGAACGGTTCGCAGTATACTGGACAGCTAATTAGAGAAAAGAACTTGCTTGAATTCAATCCGTTCTACGGCGCTAACACAGACACTATGAATGAATATTGGTCAAACATACAGTCAAAACGCAATGAAATTTTCACTAATATAATAACTGGCGGAAATGTAGATACGCTATTTGAAGAGTATATTAGTTTTTTCAATGCGATGAATGGGGATGTAATTACACAGGAAGTTAATGAATGGTATCAAAGCACTAAATAATTACGATCATGCTGGATGATTAAGATAGAGCAAATTTTTTTGTCAGGAAGCTGAGCGGCTTCGGCTTCTCAGCTTCCTATTTTTCCATAAAATTAACGATGCGTAACATAAAGTAGGTGATAAATCATGAGCGTACAAAGTCCGGTAGTGAAGGAAAAGATCGCCATTCGCTCGCATAAAAAAAGGAAAAAAGGGAATAACCTGCGAAATAGCACATTACCTCTGCATTTGATGCTTTTGATACCGGCAATTATCATTTTCGTATACAGTTACCTGCCAATGTTCGGAATTGTCATAGCATTTCAAAAATTTGACTTTACTAAGGGTTTAGCTGCTTTTTGGCAATCGCAATGGGTTGGATTGGGTAACTTCCGGCAAATGATCGCAATGGGCGAACCTTTACGCATAATTTGGAATACGGTACGGATTGCGTTCTTAAAGATCGTAATCGGTTTTTTTGTCCCCATCATTGTGGCATTAATGTTAAACGAAGTGAGGCGGAAACTATATAAACGGAGCATACAAACTATTATATACATGCCTCATTTTATCTCGTGGGTTTTATTAGCGGGAATATTAAAACAAGTCATTTCAATTGATGGTTTTTTAAATGTAAAAATTTTGAGCGCGTTGGGTATAGCGCCTGTAAGTTTTTTGTCCAGTAATACTTTTTTTGTGCCAATGTTGGTTGGAACCGATATTTGGAAAGAATTCGGATATGGTACGATAGTATACCTGGCGGCTATCACAAGCGTCGATCCAACTTTGTATGAAGCCGCTATAATGGATGGCGCCAGCCGATGGCGGCAAACATGGCATATTACTTTAACCGGTATGCGGCCAATAATCGTATTGCAAATGGTATTACGATTACAAGGCGTGCTTAACGCCGGATTTGACCAGGTATTTAATCTATATAACGCCAACGTATATCAAACAGCCGATATCATAGACACATGGGTTTACCGTATATCATTTGAGTCCGCGACCCCGATGTACGATAAAGCAACCGCGATAGGTCTATTTAAGTCTCTTGTTTCAATGATATTTATCTTGACCTCATATTTTTTGGCGTATAAACTCGCCAGCTATCAAATTTTTTAAGGGGGGTGTGTAAAATAGATAAAAGCGCGGTTGTCATTACGAAAAAAGGCAATAGAATAAAGCCATCGAAAAGCTACCAGGTTTTTTATGTATTTAACACATTAATGCTTACATTTTTAGCGGCGATATGCCTATTCCCCCTGCTCAATGTGTTAGCGATGTCTTTCAGCAGCGCTATCGCGATATCAAGGGGCGAAGTCGGGATATGGCCCGTAAGTTTTACGACGCTTGCGTACGAGCATCTGGCAACGCGTGCGGAATTTTGGAACGCTATACTAAACTCCGTGAAAAGATGCTTACTTGGTTGGGCAGTAAACCTCACGCTTGTTATACTCGTAGCCTATCCTCTATCTAAACCCAATTCGGTGTTCCCTTCCCGGACCAGGTATGTATTCTATTTTTTCTTCACGATGTTATTTGGAGGCGGTTTAATTCCCACATTTCTCGTTGTACGAAACACAGGATTGACAGATACCTTATGGGCGTTGGTTTTACCGGGCGGAGTGCAGGTATATAATGTAATTTTAATGTTGAATTTTTTCCGCCAATTGCCGCGGGAAATGGAAGAAGCCGCTTTTATGGACGGCGCCGGGCATATCACGAATCTTGTCAGGATCGTGTTGCCTTGCTCATTAGCCTCCCTTGCAACGATTTCATTATTCATTTTAGTCGGGCATTGGAATGAATGGTTTTCACCGATTATATACATGAGGAGTCATTCTAAATACCCTTTGCAAACATACTTGCGATCAATGCTGAATACGACAAACTTTCAAGTAAATACGCTTGGGGATCTCGAAACCATTAAGCACCTTTCCAATAAAAATTTAGCATCCGCGCAGATTTTCCTGGGTATGATACCAATTTTATGCGTCTATCCCTTTTTACAAAAATATTTCGCCAAAGGTATTGTGCTCGGTTCGGTTAAGGGATGACAGAACAAAAGAGCCGCCGCAGGGAATCGACATACCTGCGGCGGCTCTCTATTTACAAATGCTATAAAGCTAACCGAGCGTAATTATCGAAACGCCTTCGTATAAACCATAAGGAGTAAATATTCCTTCGTCGGGTTCATAGAACGAACCGGGCGCGACAATCCCTTTGACATTCAATTTGGAATGCGGCCCAAATATATTTTGCCCCGACGAGTAGACGTCGACGCGCAGGGTGTTTTTGCCTTGCGCTGCGCAATCGGTAATGTCCGCTTCGTAAGGATCCCAACCCAGAACCGCCACGGGATTATCGTTTACGAACACTTTCGCGACGACACCGTGAAAACCGTCAAGGCGTGTGTATACACGGCTACCGGGCTTAGATTTATCGACGTCGATTTCTGTGGCGTAGCTTATTGAGCCGCAGTAGAAAGGATGCCCCTGTTCTGCGGCGTTGCCCAAACCCGGCGCGGCGTCGTCCTTGATTATGTAAGGGCTGTAGTCCCCTGCGACCCTCGCGCCGCTGCCGCTACTGCCCCCGCTTTTGCTCCCGCCGCCACTAGCGCTTCCGCCGGGGCATGCGACCGTGAACCCGCCGATTAAATATACGCTTTCAATAGTTGTTTCAATATTGTATTTTCCGCTTAGTTCCACAATGTTTTCGCCTTTCCGGACCGCGTGAGAAGCCGGATAACTTATAATATCCCGATCATTAAACCAACCGTCAGCCGTTAGTTTTACACCGTTTAGAAATACATCGAAATGCTCGGGATATTCCGCCGCGACACGGAGACGCGATATGCCGTCTTCTGCATGGAATATATAACGCGCGCGAAGCGGTGTTTTTTCCGCTTTTTCTCCGTCAGTAAACATCCACGGCTGGCGCCGGTAATTGGGCGTTCCCCTGCTGATGTGGTTCCGCACTTCCAAATTTAATCCTGTCGCCGTACCGCTTTTTTCCCAGCCGTCGCCAAGCGTGACGGTGCAACTATTTATAGCTAGCATATTATCTTGCATACGCGTTACAATAAAATCCTTATATTGTTTTACCGAGATTATTTGCGGAGCAGATTTATCAGGACGTTTTGCGGGGACGGCGGGGTCGATCATATAGCAAACAGAGCCGCATGGGTGCAGACGTATTTTAATCGCGTCACCGTCATATGGCGTATCCTTTATTTCGCCTTTTTCGCAGTCGTATTCTACGGCGGCGCCAGTTGACGGCAGCATGAACTCCGCCGATTCATATCGGCTGATATTGCACAAGAACAGCAGCCGTTTTCCACCAATCCGGCGTTCATGCGCATATATGCTGCGCATATTCCCTGCCGAGGCGCTATCGCATGGGGCCAGGCGCAATCCGGACGCGCCGCGTTCACTCAAAACCTGCGCGACGCTGCCGATGGCGGCCTGTGGGACGTCGACAAGCAACTTTATCAATTCTTCCGATTTTTCACCACCGGCCATGTCGGGTTTACGCCCCGTGCTGACGATGAAGCCCCCTTGCCGCTTAAACTCGGCTATCAACGCGACTGTTGGCGCAGCGATTGTTATCGCCGGGGGCAGCACGAGATATGCGTACTCCATTCCGCCGATGCATATTTTCCCGTTCTTGACTTGCGCGTGACGGGCAAGTAAATTCTCGCTTCCGAGGTTATAGTATATCTGCCCCGCCGAGAGTACTACCAACGTATCGCGCGTTTCTTCCCCGATGTCAAGGAGCTGTTTGTTGTCACTAAGCGGAGAGTAGGCAGCGTATGTCGTCGAGTAATTATGCAGTACGAGCGTATCGGCAACAAAATCGCCTTCCGACAACACATAGCAAAGCCGACCAATATAATCACCGAGTATGCGGTACTCGCCCCACCATGGCTCGTTTATGAACGAGAGCGGGAAATCGCGTTTGCGATCGCCTTGCATCGACAGATAAAATAAATGTGGCACTATATAGTTGATGCCGAGCGCGAACTGCCAGTCGAGCATGCGTTTTTGGTCCTTAAACGACACGTCCCAGCCCCCGGCGCCGTGCGTCTCCGACATGACCCGCTTCTTGCCGGTCTGAACGGCAGCGCTGGTGACCTCCTTGACGATAAGATCAAAACCGAATTGCTCATGTTCATGCTCTTCTTCCTCGTTGAAGAGCATATCGATGCCGGGGATTTGCAAATATTCGTAGTGCGCCATGACATCGCCTTGCATGACTGTCAATGGGTAGTTATGCTCCCAGTAGTGACAGGTGAAATCCAGGTTATTGTTTTCGCACCAGTCGTATATTTGCTTTGTAAACGCCTCAAGAAATAGGTTGAACGATACATCGTAAAAGTCGAACCGCGCCTTTTCATAACCTGGGATGTCAAAAAACAACTTGGCGAACGACCCCCGTATGTCATACCCCTTTCGTTTTATGAACTCGTCTTTGAAACCCGCCGACCACGGCGCCGCCCCGAGTATGTCGGTTTCGTTGTTCCTGGCGAAGCGCGTTGCGATATTGGGCTCGTCGGCGAATATAGACGGCACGACATTTGTGAACCCCGCCCCGAAATATTCCCCGAAATGCTCTTTATACCAGTCATAGGTGATATTGATATAACGCGCCATTGCCGCTTTGTTAGTGGTGCTTGGGGCAGGGGCGCCCCAGCGAGGCGACGGCGGGCTTGTATACACCTCGAAACGATACGGTTTCCCGTCAGGCGACGTATAGTCCGCTGGCTCGCCCTCGCGCAGCACGATACATTGCGCCGCGAACTCCGGGTGATCGCGGGTGACGAGGCCGGCTGCGTTGCCGCTCGGGAAGCAGTCCTCGTCATAGAGGTTCGCGAACATCCCCAGCCTCTCGCCTTCTTTGACGCAGGCTTCAATGGCCTTTTCCCAATCCGCGCTCAAGTATGCAGTCTTCAAGCCAGCCCTGGCGTGCATATAATACCCGCCTAGCCCCTGTTCATGCATGCTCCGAATCTGTTCGATAAGCCTTTCTGGTATAAGCTCGTGGTTCCATGACCAAAAAGGCGCCGGGCGGTATTCCGCCTTGGGATTTTTGAATTGTACGGGATCGATCATAATTAACCATCCTTTCAATGTGCTATTTTAACCAATACAAACCAAAAAAAACAATGAAACCCAATCAAAACCAATGTCAACCCGTCAATACCTGTAACATCGATAGTTACCTTAATAGTCACCTTAATAGTTACCTTATTATATATAATTTTTATATATCTTTGTATATTATGGGCCTATATCCGATACTACAGAAACGGCGAGCCCGGCGGCGGTAACATGCACGCGGCGCTCACGGACGAAGGCGCATATATTTGGCTTCGTTTGCTCCGCCAGGCTCTGGTGAAGCCGTAGCCCGTGGACGCCTCCATGATAATCAGGTACTCCCAGTGGTTGTCGGTGAGATCGTCGCAATCCCTCGGCAGCGATGTGGCGTTGGCGGATAGGTTCGCATCGCCGCCGCCCTGCCCAGCATTCGTCCCATCCACTTGGCGACCTAACTGCTAGCGCTTTTGTAGTGCTTCAGGCCGAGGCGCCAGAACCACAGCGCGAATACCGTGAACGCCGCGACGATGCAGAGCGCGTGGGCCAGGCCCGGCGCTGTCAGCGTGTTCGTAAGCAACTGCGTGGGGACGGTCGCCATGACGCCGTAGGGCAGCGCGAAGTAGAACAGGATTTTAAAAAACCCTTTATAGACGACGCCGGGTATCTTAAAATTCATCATAAGCAAGTCGCCTTCCAACCGCTCGATGGACGTGGCGGATATGACAAAAAACGGGATGGTACGAATGATGACCTCCATGTCGTAGTACAGCAATGTCATAAGGATGACCATGCCCGAATAGGCGAGCAGCAGCGGCAGCGTGAGCCGGACGCCCTCCACGGCGGCGCCCCACGCAATAATGCCGCCGGAGAGCAGCAGGAGCGGGGCGGAGCCGAGGTTCACGTCCTCAAACGTGAGCCGGAGCAGCGTATTCCCCGGCTTTGTAATGTACAGGTCGAGCGCGCCCTCCCGTATTTTGCCGGGGACACTAACCAAGCCGAAGAAATAGATGACCATGTTCAGGCCGTTCAACATCGAAAACGTGCCGATGAAAATGAGCATCTGCCCCCGCCCCCAGTCGCCGATGCTGTCCACCTGACCGTAGATAACGGCAAACGTAATGAGCTGTACGACAAACAACGTGCCGTCTGCGAAGAACGCGGCGAAAAAGCTGAAGCGGAACGCCATTGTGCGCACCAGTTTCATCTTGACCAGCAGAGTCACAAACATCAAATTCCTTTTAAGCGTCATACGCCCACCCCCCTATATATGATATGCCACGCTTTTATACAGCACATTTTCATCCTCATCCGGAGCGTCATATGCCCACCCCCTCATATTTTTTGCGCAGTTTGCCGTATGCAAACTGGCTGATTGTCGCCATCACGGCCGCCCAAGCCGCAAGAGCCACCAGCCCGATGGCGCCTTCCCGAGCCTCCATGCCGCCCGTCAACAGCATAGTCGGTGTGTAGACGACGTGGGTGAACGGGAAATAGCGCAGCGCGCCTGCGATGCCGCCGGGCAACAGGGACAGCGGCACCAGCTCGCCTGTAAAGAACGAGATGATCATCGCCGGCACATGCGTCAAAAAAATCGTGTCATGGTATTTGAACGCCCAAAGGCCCATAAAAAACTGGAAACTGTTCATGAACACCGTCCCCAAAAGAAACGTGGCGAGGGCCAGGAACACATTGAACAGGTTGCCGGTAAATATCATGTCTATCCTGAACGCAAGCGTGCCCGCTACAGCCGCCAGCGCGGCAAACAACCCGTAGTACACGCTTGCGCCGACGGTCTGCGACAAAAAATGCAGTTGCGGGTTGGACGGGATGACCATGAATTTCGAAAATGTGCCGCCCTTGATCCGGGCCGAAACCTCGCCGACCACCCCATAAGACATTTCCATGGTGGCAAAAAACGAGCTGACAACATAATAGGAGAGCATGGCGCTATGCGTGAAGCCGCCCACCATTTCACGCCCTGTAAATATCGCCCCCCATAAAATCCATGCGAACACGATGCGCCAAATCATGCCCGTCGCGGTCATCAGCACATCAAAGCGGTAAGCGGACTGTGCCTTAAATAATATCCTCCCGATGGCGAAATATTTTTTCATAGCGTATCGCCCCCTCCTGCATCCTCTCCCCCTGGGTGCGAAGGCTTACAACCCGGCATCTCGCCCCCTCCCGAATCCGTCCCTACTGGGTGCGCGGGCGTCCCGCCCGCCGTACTTCCTCCCGCTTCATCCACGTAGTTTCCTACACCTACGCCTGCGCCCCCTGCACCCGCCGTACTTCCTCCCCCAAACGATTCACCAGCCGCGTATATCCGCTCGACCACCGCCCCGATGTCCTCCTCCTCTGCGGAGATGTCCGCCGGCGTGAAGTCCCGCGACATTTCAGCGACGATCCGCCCGCTTCGCTCCTTGGGCGCCATGAACACCACCTTGTACGGTGTCTGCTCCATCATTTCGCAGTCTTCCGGAACCTTGACGCCGGTTTCGGACTCGAACGTCACGGTTATCTTCTTGCGTGTCTGGTACGCGTCGAACAACTCGTCCGTACTTCCGTCATAGAGCTTTCTGCCATTGTTGATCACGACGCTGCGCGGGCACAGGCGCCGCACGTCCTCCATATAATGGGATGTCAGTATGATAGTGGTGCCGCTCTGCGCGTTGACCTCGTGCAAAAACGCGCGCATCTGCCGCTGTGCTGCCGCGTCCAGGCCGATGGTGGGCTCGTCCAGGAAAAGCACGCCGGGATTGTGCAGCAGCGCTACGATCAGCTCCATTTTCATGCGCTCACCCAGCGACAATGTCCGCACCTGCACATTTAAAAACTCCGCCACGCCGAACAAGTCCACAAAATAATCGACATTGCGCTTATATATGTCGTCGGGTATGGCGTACAGTTCTTTAAATAACCGGAATGTGTCGCCGGGCGTCAACTCAAAAAAGAGCTGGCTTTTTTGCCCCATGACCACGGCGTACTGCATTTTAAACGCGTTTTCGAGCTTGTTGGGAAAATATCCCAACACGGATATGCCGCCGGACGTCGGCGCGATTATCCCGGTCAGCATTTTGACAAGCGTCGTCTTGCCTGCCCCGTTCGGCCCGATCAGGCCGACAAACTCCCCCGCTTCTATGTCCAAGTCAAAATTGTCCACGGCTGTTTTATCAATATATTCGCGCTTGAACAACGATTTGACGCTACCCGCCAGACCCGGCTCCTTTTCAAACCGGCGATAGGTTTTGGTAAGGTTTTTTGTATGTATGACTGCCATTGTTCTCCTCCATGATTTGGGCATGAAAATACCGTACAGCAAGCAGCCTGACAGAACTGCCGCCATACGGCACGCAAATCAAAAAGGGATACGACCTAATTCATCGTATCCCGCGCCGTTAACGCCGCCAAAAAAATGGCATATAGCAGATATTCATGAAAGGTAGCTTGTGCGGCGCACATTAAATCGCAAAACCAAAACAGCATGAGCATTATCCTGCTCCTGCCACGCGCGGTTTAATTTGCGCCAATTATGCGGTTTTAGGCTACAGCCTCCCTCGCAACCAATACCGACATACACAACCCCTTTCTACTGAATTATTTTTTGCCCCATGCAAATTTTCATGCAGTGGGCTTCGTTAAATATAAAACGATAGTATGAAAATGTCAAGCACCGAAAATTAAGCGGTTTCGAGTATTTACTGTAGGTTACTGTATAAATAAACTAAATTTATTGTAAAATAGTAAAGTGCTACATTTACTGCATAGTATTTTGGAGGGAAAACTTTGTTACGACATGCTAGATTCATTTTATTAACCCTGGCTGCCTTCCTGATGATAGGTACCATTACCGCTTGTATAGGTAGTTATGAAATAATTGCACCGCCGCCCACCGCGCCGGCCACGACAACGCCAGCCACTGCTGCGGATATGACAACTACAGCAATGGCTACTACTGAAACGGCAGCATCAGCAACGGCTACTACTGCATCGCCGACAACAACAGAAGCCGCCGCCTCTGTGGACGCTGCCGCCTCTGTAGAAACCGCTGCCTCCGTAGATGCCGCCGACCCCGCAACCACAACGCGCTCTGCCGCCGTACCATTGCGCCGACCGGAATTTAGATACAGCATATATTATGGCAAGGTAACAATCACGGAATACATTGGCAGCGGCGGCAATGTCGTCATTCCCGATACCATTTTAGGCATGAGCGTAACAGGGATTGCCGAATATGCGTTCGACGGGTGCGATAACCTGATTAGCCTTAATATCCATAAAGACATCGGGTACATAGGTAGGAGGGCGTTTTATAATTGCCCGAACCTGGCCTCAATAGATGTGAGCGAAGAGAACCCGGATTTTACCAGCATTGACGGCGCCCTGTTCAGCAAGGACATGCATTATTTGATTTACTATCCGGCGGGCAATCCACGTACAAGGTACGCCACACCGGAAGGGGTCGAGGTGATAGTAGACGGCGCTTTCAGTCACTGTAGTAATCTGACCGATTTGACCCTCTCCAACGACGTGACTAAAGTGGAAGAGTGGGCCTTTGTGCAGGCCTCGAGTTTGAAATCCCTGACGATTCAAGGCAATGTTTCTTTCATTGAATACCGCGCGTTTATCGGCGCAAGCAGTTTAAGCAACATAAGCGTAAGCGCAGACAACCAGTATTACTGCAGCGTCGATGGGGTACTGTTCGACAAAGAGAAAACAAAACTCGTACAATATCCACCCGCAAGTGACAGGACAAGCTACGCCATCCCTGAAGGCATTATTGAAATTGACGGTTACGCGTTTGGGATGTGCAAGAACCTATCCGAAGTGACGTTGCCCGAGGGCCTTGAAATCGTCGGGTACGCGTCATTCGAAGGCTGCGGTAAACTTGCAAGTATAAAACTCCCCGACTCGCTCAAATTGATCTCCATGTGGGCCTTTAAGCACTGCCCATTCGATGAAATTACAATTCCGCCGAATGTAACAATTATTGGCGGGCATTCGTTTGAAATAAATAATTTGCTTGTCGCGACTATTCTTGCACCCGATGTTGAAATATACGATTCCGCTTTTACGAACCCACCCTTGGAGATTCGCGGCTATATTGGAAGCACTGCGGAGGACTATGCGCGCCAATACGGATTTAAGTTTGTCGGGTTGTGATGATCTTAGCATTGGCTTAGCATTGGCTTAGCATTGGCTTAGCAATGACTTTGTAGACATAAAAATATAATGACATAAATTTTATTAACATCTAATATATTTACATCATACATATTGAAATCAAACATATTGACATCAAACATATTTAGGAATGAGAGGTATAAATTCATGAATGAGATCCATAACGAAATCCGAAATGAAATCCGATACGAGTACATGTACCCGGCCGACTTGACCCGCGCGGTGCAAAAGCTGCCGGTGTTCTTCGTGCCGACGGGGCTGCTCGAATGGCACGGGAACCACCTCCCGCTCGGGCAGGACACGCTGAAGGCTTATGGTATCTGCATAGAAGCGGCACGCAAGCTCGGCGGAGGGGTCGTGCTCCCGCCACAATATTTCGGCCGGCCCGGCTATTCCACATACGCCGGCACGCTGACATATTCGGAAGAGGCGCTCTATCCGCTGTTCTATGAAATGATGGGGCAACTAAAAAAGGTCGGCGCCAAGGTCATAGTCATCATTACGGGACATTACGGCAACTGCCAGGTCGATTTTATAAAAAAGGTTTCGGGCGATTTTGCCAAGGCTAACCTTGACGTCCATGTCATTGCTAAGCCCGAATACGAGGGCGTCGAAGTGGACGGGCAGCGCCCGGCAGACCATGCGGGAAAATGGGAGTCGTCGATGTTTTGGGCTATGTACCCCGACAAGATCAGGTGGGAAACATACGACACAAAAATGAATGATATGAAGATATACGAAAACGCGCCGCTGGATTATTACAAAGAATCCGCCGAATGGGACTTCGGCGAGGACTTGCGCGAGACGTCCTCCATTGCGCTTGGCAAAAAGGCGATCGATATAATCACGGACGCCATCGTCGATGAAATAAAGAGTGGCCTGGCAAGATGATGCAGGGAGATGGAGATGGAGGCAATAATGAGATACAAGACTTTTGGCAAGACAGGTGTGGATGTTTCTGTAATTGGCTTTGGGACATGGGTCACCGGCGGCATCTACTGGGGCGACGTCGACGATAGCCGCAGCATCGACGCGATACGCGCGGCAGTGGGCATGGGCATAAACTTGATTGACACAGCGCCTATATACGGCGTAGGCCATTCGGAGACGGTCGTCGGGCAAGCCACGAAGGGCATACGCGACAAGGTTTTTATCGCCACAAAGTTCGGGCTGGGCACGGAAGAGTTTTTTCAGACGCATCAAGGCATCAACGACAACAGCCGAAAAAAGGTTTTTGAGGACTGCGAGAACTCCCTAAAGCGCCTACAGACCGACTACATCGACCTGTTGTTGGTGCATTGGCCTGATCCGGGCACCCCATTGGAAGAGACGTGCGCGGCCATGGCCGATCTGCAAAAGCAGGGCAAAGTCCGCTTCCTGGGCGCGTGTAATTTCACCCCGGAAGAAGTATTGGAAGCGGAGCAGTATTGCGATTTTTCCGTACTGCAGCACCGCTACTCCATTTTGAGCCGCAGGGGCCAGCCGGCGCTGCGCTTCGCCAGCCAGCGCAATATCGGCACGATGTCGTTTGGCTCGCTGGACGGCGGCTTCCTCACCGGGGCATACCGGGCGCCGACGACCTTTGACGAACAGGACGAGCGCACAATTGGCTATAGATTTTTTAAAGAGCCAGACTTCTCAAAAGGCATCCAAATCATTGCCGTAATGGACAAAATCGCGGAGGCGCGCGGGCGCAGCACCGCTGAAGTGGCATTGAACTGGAACACTCAAAGCCCGCTGGTATCCACATCCCTTGTCGGGATGCGAAGCGTCGCAGAGGTTGAATTAAATGTCAAAGCAATGGAATGGGAGCTGACCCCCGTCGAAATAGATCAAATAGACGAAGCCTGCAGTAAAGTCCTGGGCTACGAACCCAATAAATAATGGAATAATGCTTGTAGCATGTAGAATGGTGCATGTAGCATATTGCTTTATTAATATTACATGCATAATATTACATGTAGTAACAGGCACATGGAAGGCAGGGGCTGGCTGGCCAAGAGCGGTGCAATAAATTATATGGAGGGGCATATGTCGAAAAGCTATGTTGGTTATATCGGGGTCAACGCAGTCGGGAAGGATGGGGGTATACGGGTCGTAAAAGCCGATGGCGATACGGGCGCGCTGGAACTGGTTCAACACGTTGAAAATTTTGACGCGCCATGCTATTTCGCGATTATGCGTGACCGGGGCATTGTCGTGTCCGCGCGCTCTAACCCCGACGCACCATCCCCGAGGAGGGGCATGATCTCAACGCTGCGCATCGGCAGCAGCGGCACGCTCGAACCGATCGGTTCCACTCCTGCGGCTTGCGAGCGGCCGCCATGCCATACGTGCGTTTCGCCCGACGGTCGCTTCGCGTACTCCGCGCATTATGTCGAGGGGCAGTGTTCTGTCTACCGAATAGGCGACAGCGGGGAGCCGTGGGGTCCCATTCAGGTCATTACACACAGGGGCAAAGGCCCCCATATACAGCAGGTCGGCCCGCGCGTACATTACGCCACCTTCACGCCGGACGGCGAATACGTTTGTTTTGTAGATCTCGGCCTCGATGTGATTCACGTTTGCAAGCCGGATGAGAACGGAGTCCTGTCCGAAGTAAAAGATGTCCCCGTCGTGAAAGGGGCTGGCTCGCGTCACATGGTTTTTTCAAATAATGGGGGCTATTGCTGGGTACTGTCCGAAATGAACTGTCTAATAACAGCTTTCGCTTATAATAATGGGGAGTTCACGCAGTTGGAGACGATCTCGTCGCTGGACGAGTCCCTGGTCAAAAACAAAAAGTCAGGCTCCGCCATACGGGTCTCCCCGGATGGCTCGATGCTTTTAGCGGGCAACCGTTTTGTCAATACGATTGGCGTTTTTAACATAAACCTTGACGGCTCGCTCACGCGCACCGCCGACATTCCCTGTGTCTTTCCGAGGGATTTAAATTTTTTGCCCAATGGAAAGTTCCTGTACGTCTGTGGGCAGGACGTCGATTGCGTCGAAACTTTCAGCGTCGATTATGAGGCCAAGACGCTGCGTCCCACAGGCGACATCATGAATGTCCCTATGCCGACGTGTATTGATTTTTTGAAATAGCAATAAAACTAACTGGCAGCGACGTGAATCACAAATGTGTGGCAGCAAATGTCAAGAGCGTGACTGGTGAAATCAATGCCAAGTAAATGCATTCATTCGCCCGCCATGGGCGCTTCTTCCTTAGTTAAGGGATATTAAGGCTACTCGTAGCGTAGGGCTTCGATGGGGTCTAGCTTTGCTGCTTTGTTGGCGGGATAGTAGCCGAAGAAGACGCCGATCATCATGGAGAAGAGGACGGCGACGGATATGATGGAGGGCGACGGCTCGGTTTGGGCGCCTATCAGCGTGGAACCCACATATGCCATCGCCAGCCCGAGCAGGATGCCCAGCACGCCCCCGATGGAGCATATGATGACAGCCTCGACGATGAACTGCACCCTGATGGCGGAGTTGCGCGCGCCGAGCGCCTTGCGCGTGCCGATCTCCCTCGTGCGCTCCGTCACAGAGACGAGCATGATGTTCATGACGCCGATGCCGCCGACGATCAGCGAGATGCCTGCAATGACCGCGACCGCGATGGATATGGTCCCCAGCATCTGCGTGACGGTGGACATTATCGACTCCATGCTCATCGTGTCCACCTCGAAGCGGGGGTTGTTGGCGTAGAAATAGGTGTTGAAGAATGTCTTGATATTGCTCGCGAACGCCACCGGGTCCACGTTCGTGTCTGCGGTCACAGTGACGTTCCTGTGGTGCGGCGACGCGGACGTCAGCATCTTGACCGTCGAGATCGGGACGTACACGTCCGTCCGGATGTCCTTGTCCGGCGTCGGCATGAACGTGGCGGCGAAGGGCTGCGGCTCGTACTCGTAGACGCCTATCACCGTGAACGTGTGGAACGTATTGCGCACCGATATCTTGATCTCCTGGCCAAGCGGGTCCGTCCCGTTTGGGAACATGTTGTTCACCAGTTTGTCGGACACCACAGCCACGCCCCTTTTCGACAAAATATCCTCGTCGCGTAAAAAGCGCCCCCTGGTTACATTTATGTTGTTCGCCAGCCTGTAATCGGGGTTGACCCCGTATTCGTTGACATTAGCGTAGCGCCGGCCATCCTGAGCCCTGCCTGAGCCGGCGGACGCCGCGACGCTGATGGCGAGAATCTCGTCCGAGTAGAAGGTCTTGAAGCGTTCGAGCATGTCGTCGGTGATGAGGTCCGTATCCTGCGGGTTGCGCGAGTACGGGTCGAGCATGGCGTCGCCGCTTACTTCCTCCCGTTTTTCGCTCACCATCATGATGATGTTGGTCGCGCCGAGGCTCTGCATGTTTTCAGATACGGACGCGGACAGGGACTCGCCAACCGTCACAATGCCGATAACGGAGCTGATGCCAATGATGATGCCCAGCATCGTCAGGAGCGCGCGCATCTTGTTCGCGCGCAGCCCTTCCAGCGCCAGCATAATATTTTCAATAAGTACAACCATATCAAATCCAATCTTATTTAATGGCTGCTTTACGTGTTCGTAATCGTCGCAGTATCTCACAGCAAGGCTGTGAGCGCTGCTTGTTACTCACACTAGTTTCGTTTCGCTTAGTCCGTGCTCACCGCAAGCAAGCTTGCGTCTCCGCGCGGCGCTCAACTCCACGCAGCCTTACGCGCGAAAGCGCGTGCGGCGCGTTGCGCCGCAGTATACTATAATGGCTGCTTTACGTGTTCGTAATCGTCGCAGCCATACGCGCGCGAAAGCACGTGCGGCGGGGGTTCCACCCGCTCTACGGTTGATGTGCCGTTTTGGTGTATCGTTTACCGTCCCGGTTTTCATGCATTCTATCTTATCATCCTCGGCGTGTTCGCCCTTTCGCCGACAACATTGCCGTCCTCCAGCGTGATGATCCTCTGTGTCTCTGCGGCGAGCCGCTCGTTGTGCGTGATTAGCACAATGGTTTTGCCGTGCTGCTCGTGCAGCTCGTGGAATATGTCCATCACAAGCTGCCCCGTCGCCGAGTCCAGCGCGCCTGTCGGTTCGTCCGCCAGTATTATTGATGGGTCGTTCGCCATGGCGCGCGCAATCGCGACGCGTTGCTTCTGCCCGCCGGAAAGCTCGTTCGGCAGGTGGCGCATGCGGTCGCTCATCCCGACCATGTCCAAAAGCTCGCGTGCGCGTCTTATCCGCCTTGACGTCTCCATGCCCAGGTACAGCATGGGTAGCTCGACATTGCGCAGCGCGTTGCTCCTGGGGATCAGGTTAAACGTCTGGAAGACGAAGCCGATCTTCTGGTTGCGTATGTCCGACAGATCGTTGTCCGTCAGCCCGCTGATGTCCTCGCCCTCCAATATGTACGTGCCGGACGTGGGTTTGTCCAGCGCGCCCAACAGGTTCATCAGCGTGGACTTCCCCGAGCCGGACTGCCCGACTATCGAGACAAATTCACCCTCGCGCATCTTGAAATTGATGTTATGCAATATTTCAAGCTCGTTCGGGGTGCCGATATAGAAAGCTTTGACGATATTGCGCATATCGATCATAATGTTGATTTCGTTTATGCCAGATGCGCCGGTCGCGTAGACCGCGTCGGTTGCTTTCTTTTTGGCTTTTATCCGCTTGGTTTTTATTTGCTTGGTTTTTATCAGCGCATACCTCCGAAGTTGAACTGCAGACCGTTGCCGTTACCGTTGCCGTTGCCGCTGTTGGCGCTTCTACCTAGGCTTCCGGGGAACGATATGGGCATACCGTCGAAAAGATCGGACCCGGCTGCTTCGTTTATCACCCTCATGCCGTCCGTCAGCCGCTGCCCGTATATTTCGATATAAAAATCCGTTTCCAGGCCGATATTCACCGGGATCTCCCTCGCGATCGACCCGAGTTCTTCGCTGTCCTCTACAATGTATATGACGTCATTGCCCGCCTCGTTTTCCGTGAGCGTGTCAAACGGGACATAAAAGACGTTGTCGCGCTGCTCCACGATGATGTCCAGACGCGCGTTCATCCCTATGCGCAGCATCGTGTCGGTAGAATCGATCGAAACCTCCGCGCCGAACTCAATGTCCGATATCGTGTCCGTCTCGCCCATCGCGTTCTTGACCGCGGCCGGATCGATTTTTGTCAGCGTGCCATAGTATTCCGCCCCGGCAATCGCGTCGGCCTTGATGATGACCGGCATGCCGGGTACCAGCTTGCCCGCGTCGTATTCTTTCACCCTGATCGTAATTTTGAGCTGATCGGGGTCCTCGACCACGAACAGGAGCCCGGAGCCCGAGCTGCCCTCCTTGGCGTAGACGGCTGTGATGACGCCGCTGACAGGCGAGCGTATTTCGGATTCTTCCAGCTGTTTTTCCAGCTTTTTCAAGGCGATGAGCCTGGATTCTACATTCGCGCCGATCCGCGACGTCTCGACATTGCTCTCGTAGCGCTCCAGCTCCTGCTCCGCTGCCCTCTCCGCCGACGCGAGCGACGTTTGCGCGTTGCTGTACGCCGTCTGGGCGCTGCGCAGCGAGTTGCGCGACTGCTCCAGAGCCCGGGCCTCCGCCGTCTTCGCGTTATCAAGGTTTGTCAGCGCGTCGCCGTGCCGGATGTGCGCGTTGTTCAGTGCGATCTCCGATTGGTTGAGCGCCTCCTGCGTTATGGCGCCCGCCGCGAACAGCAGCTTGTTGTTTTCGTACTCGCGCTCCCGGGTATCCAAATCGTTTTTTGCAGAGACGACAGAGCTCTCCGCCGACAGGCAGTTGGCGTTCGTACCGTTGTTGTAGTCATATAGCAGGTTGTCGTAGTTGGCCTGCGCCGTCTCCAGGCTGACCTGCGCGTTCCTCACGGCTGCCTGGGCGTTAAGTATTTGCGCGTTTGAGCCGCTCTGCAGGCTTTCGGCGGCGTCGTTGTATATTTTTTCGTTGGACTCGATTTGCTTTTCGTTGTTTTGTATAGCCGCGTTCAGCTCCGCGTTCTGCTGCTCGATGTTAAGCTCCAGGTCCTCTTTGTCAAGCATGCACAGCACCTGGCCATTATCCACGGCATCCCCGACCGACACTTCGACGGATTCCACCATGAGCGAGAGCGTCGAGTACACGTTCCGCTTGACGTCGCTCTGTACATTGCCTCGCACGCTGACGACGCTCCGCAAGTCGCCGCGCTCCACGACCGAGTAGCGCACTTGCTTGATGTCCCTTGTGTCGTCCGACATCGAGGCATATGCGAAATATCCGACTGCGGCTATAATTATCAGGATCACGACGAACCGGCGCTTCCTGCGCTTGCGCCGCCTGACCGGGCGCGTGCCGGGCGCTTTTTTCGCAGCCTTTTTCGCAGCCTTTTCCGCCCGCTTGGCCTCGGCGCGCTCCGCCCTATTTGGGCGCTGCGCGACTTTCTTTGCGCCGCCGCCGCCGCTGCTTTTTGCCGAATCGTTATCGCTGCCATCGCTGGTATCGACGCTGTCATTGACGATGTTATTGACGCTATCGCCGCTGCCGTCGTCGTTACCGTCGACGCTGCTATACCCGCTGCCATCGAAGCCCCCGTCGAAGCTGCCGTCGAAGTCGACATCGAAGTCGCCGTCGAAGCTGCCGCCCTTGTCCCCAGCCGCACCGCCGACGCCATTACTGTCGTTTTCTATAATTTTGTCATCTTTATCTTTGTCAATAACTATAACTCTATTTTTATCTTTGTCGGATTCTTTAACGGCATTTTTGCCAACGCCTATGCCATCGCCCATGACGAAATCGCCCGCACTGTCGTCCCCTGCGTCGTTCTGCCTAGCGGGCAGCAACCCCTCGTCCATCCATTGTTTTACTGTTTTGTCCGACACATCGCCCTCCCAAAAGCCCGCCACTATTAATATGCGTGCATATAATTATATGTTGAACAGCTAAAAATGACAATCAAAACAATATAAAAAAGTGTTAACGAACTATGAATATTATATAATAATGGTTAATTATCTGCCTAATGCGTATTCGAACGCATGCAGATTCATATAAATTTATATAAGCGGTTGTGTTTATGGTGTTAATCATTTGGAATAAATTAAGATGGTGGTAGCGTATAAATAAAAGAAAGGGCAGAACTGTGGCGCGAGGGCAAGCAATTGGGATTAATGCTTGCCATTGCCATTGCTTTATTCATGACAATTTGTTCACAGTCTGTGCATGGCCTTTTATATGAAAATTACATTTCTTGGAACATCGGCTTCAGAGGAGTACCCGGGCATTTGGTGCGACTGCGTGCATTGCGCGAGGGCGAGGGCGCTGGGCGGCAGGAACATCCGCCGCAACAGTGCGATATTCATCGACGGCGACACAATGATCGACATGGGGAAGACGGCCCATATACAAGCGGAGAGGTTCGGCTTGAACATGCGCAACGTGACGACGCTGCTGGTAACGCACTCCCACCACGATCATTTTGACACGCATACGTTGTGGGCGCGGCAAATGACGCCGTCGTACGACACGCTGCCGGACGACGCAAAAAGGGGCGTGTCTTCGCCGCGCTTCACCGCTCTGCCGCGCCTGGCGATCGTCGGAAGCGAGCGGGTGTCAGTAGCTCTGGCGGCACAATTGGACTACACGAAGCCTGCGTGCGGCATCGACTTCATAATTGTCCAGCCTTACCGTGAATACATTGTTGGCGATATCCGCGTCTTCACTTTGGCCGGCAATCACGACGACAACGGCTCCCCGTCGATCAACTACATCGTCACGCGCGGGGGGCGCACATTCGCGTACCTGACGGACTCGGGGTGGCCCCACGCCCCTACGCTGGACGCCTTGAAAAATTATAAATACGACTTCGTCATCAATGAGGGGACATTTGGCCTGGGGATGGACTCAGAAGGCCATATGCGCCTGGAAAAGAACATTAGGTTGCTGCGCTTCTTCAACGAAAACAACCTGTGGAAAAACGCGCCCGACTTCATCCTGACCCATCTGGCTCCCCACTGGTCGCCGCCTCACGACGACTACGCCCCAGTAGTAGAAGCGCAAGGCATGAAGCTAGCTTACGACGGCCTCGCGCTGGAATATCCGTATTAACGCCAACGCCCAGTAAGCGAAAGCGCCAACACGTCACACCCACCAACTAAAAACATCGAACTGGCGCCAAAACTTTTATATAGACAGGGGCTTGCTCACACCCGTTTTTTACTTTGTAATAATAATGTTGAAGAACAACCCATTTTCTCTATTGCTATGCAATGACATTATGCGGCTCTGAAGACTTGTTAACGTTATAAGCAATTGTTATATCGGATTCTACTCATATAGCTATCGGTCGTTCAACCTCAACAATTAAAGCGACTATGTCTGAGTGCATTATTGTTTCAGTGGTGTAATCCCCTTCTGAAAGCTGAATATCTGCAATATAGGCTTTTTCAGATTCCAACACTTCAACGATTATGGCGTATTTACCGTCTTTTAATTTCACTTTATCATATTGCTTAATCATGTAATTTACCCTTTTCTTTTTTTAACATATACGCTTGTTAATCTCATTTTACCAGTCTTTTCATCATCTAACCAAGCAGTCATCACATTTGCTGTTTTACCATTCACACCGACCAATTCCATTAGAACATCGTATGTATAGCCATATCCTTTATTATCTTTTTGCCTGGCTGGAAATTTATTCAATTTACGTTTTATTTCGTTTATCAACAAATCTGCATTGTTCTTATCGTACCCAAGCGCCTCGCGAAAAGCGATAGATTTACCACCGCTTTTCATTGGATCTAAAGCATAGCCAGTCAATTTTTCAATCGGAATAACTACTTCATTTACTTTTGGTAACACATTCAATATTTGATTACTATTTGAATGATAAACATTTTGCATCATATTTTAACGATTTTACGTCTGTCCCTTTAATAAAAAAAATAAATATCACACGTTGTTCTAACATATTTAAAATAACTATTAATATTCAGCAATAGAGTACATAACAAGTATATCATATATCACATACGATTTCTATAATATTTCACTGTTTTGCAAAAATATGGAATGCCAATTATTTTCGTCATCCGAATTGTATACATCCGCTTCATTCTCATCATAAACACTGTTATATTCATCCAAATATCCTACATCGGGTTCACCATTGTCCAATATATCATGCCCATTAACGGCATCGCCATCATTTTCATAATTGCCCTGTTCTTGAAACTCATCATCCGAATTAAATGTTTTGATGGGAGCGGGTTCTTTGCGATCAACGTTAAAATCTTTTTTCATATCTGTTTCTTGATAGTTGGTTTCATCCAGTTCAAAAACCGCATAAAACGCCTTGTCATCAATCACATAAAATATATGTTTATATTCCTTGCTTACAATATTACCCTCACCATCAAGCCACCCAGCAAACGTATATCCGTCAGCCGGTATAGCCACAATCGTGGCAATATCACCAGCGTAAAACACGCCACTTGGTTCACCGCCCGGCAATATGACTGCCGCCCCACCCTCACCTGACTCAACACCCACTATGTAGTCATCCAATAAATTCAATGACCTGGACATATCGGAAGCACCGAGTGGCGTGTTGAAACTGTCATACCTTCTTACTATTCCATAAGAGTTACTGTTTGTGATGCTAACACCAATTTCGCTATAACCGATTAAGCCGTCTGCATACGATTCCAATGGTCCTTGATAATTTAATGAAGATTCAAAAAACGACCAAGATGATGCCCTAGCTGCGACATTACCGTAGGTATGGCTATTTTGTATTATTAACGAACCATCTACATGCAACCCGACAAAACCTCCGGCATATGCATATGATTTGAAATAATACCCCATAGCTCCAGTCCTAGTGATAGCTTCAACATAACAGTTTGCAATGCTATTTTTGATCGTTACCATACTTTCAATATGTGAATTTGTACCTATATAACCTATAAATCCGCCAGATATTGTATATAAATATCCATATGGATGTTGTTTAAATGCAGTAACTTCACCATATACATGACAATTATCGATAGTTACCTTGCTTCCGTTTGTTACCCACCCTATCAACCCTCCAGCGCGCATCGATGTATTATTATCTCCTCCGTTATCCCCTGTTCCGTATGGCATACTGTCAGTAATAGGTGTTGTGTTTCTATTAATTTCCTTGATAGATACATTCATATTTAAATTTTTAATCGTTATGTCTGCTGAAGTTAAGTATGCAAACAAGCCAACGTTTTCACACGATGTACTATCCACTTCAATAATAAAATAAATATTCTTGCGATTACCATCAAGTGTGCCTCTACTAAACCCTGTAATTGGCGTTGTGACGGTGATATCATTGCCTAGTATATTATACACACTTGATATGGGCTGTGGACTGCCAATTGCAACAAGCTGGGAACTCGTCGTAATAATTTTTACGCCTTCAGTTCTATTAAAATTACCTGCCCTATAATATGCATTAAGTGCAGAACGTGTATAAATATAATAAATAATACCTGAGTTTAATCCGTTAAATGTCCTACCAGATTGCCATGCTAAACTCGATCCATACATGGATGTGCTTATTGCATATTCAACAGTTTGCCCGTTGCCGGGGGGTGCCACTACATTTACTGTTATGCTGTTCGCAGTTGCCCAGTCCACAGTCGCAACACCGACATCTGCGCCAGCCATAGTGCCGACAGTGAAGCTGACGTTAAAACTCCTTGCCGTCATGTTTACATTGCTAACCGTAACGGTCGCATTATGCGTCCCTATCCCCAACCCTGTCCTGGGGGCGACCGTGAAAGTATCAGAATAATTGGACGCAATATTCCATGTTGTCGTTCTGCTCAGCATAAAGCTGGACGCGTTTGTTCCCGACAATGTTATATTAAGCGCACCGCTAGGCCGGCTAACGGGGTTTATGTTGTATACAGTTATAGTTCTTGCTGTTTGCGCTCCGTATCCATACGATGCGCCAGGAAAAGTGTATGCCGATGTCTGTGATAACGATATCCACCCAACCTGGGTTATTGTGAAGATGACGTCCTTCGAACCAATGTAATTATTTATACCGGCGACAACCACTGACCGAATTCCGGCGTCTGTAGTATTTTCATTAGCTGATATAGCATAATCGGCGCCTAAAACTAGTGCCCTGCCTCCAGCGGTGATCTCTAATGTCGGAGTATGTGCGTTGCCATTGTATGAATAAATTCCATTAACAATTATTAACGCATCGGATATACTCCTCCTTTCAATGGATAAAGACATAGTTTCGGAAGTTATCGCATAATAGTTATCATCCCCTGCTTTCGTTGCTGTAATTACGACCGTCCCCGTATTATAAATTTTTACTAGATTACCAGATATGCCGATTATGTCTGCGCCACTTATAATGACGTAGCTCACAGAACCTGTACCGCCTCCGCCTATTGTGGATAATGCGAAGTCTGGATCGCCATATGTAATTTTGCCTGGGTCGGTGATGAATAAGCTACTTTGTTCGCCTTTATCTACAGTGATCGTAATGGGAACAGACGTAATTGAACCATAACTACTATCACCCGCTTTTGTTGCTATAATCGTGGCTATCCCAGCCTTGAGGATTGTAACAGTATCTCCAGTTATACCAATAATATCCGTGCCACTAGTTACTACATAATAAACGGAACCCGTGCCGGCGCCGCCCGTTGTGAATAAGTTGAAGTTTGGATCGCCATATGCCTTGGAGCCTGGGTTATCAACCACTAACTGGGGTTGATCTGCCAGGCCGACATATAATGTGCCGGGCGCTGGAACAAAAGTATAGTTGTTAGCCACTAGCATTGAAATATCAATAAAAATCGGGTAGTCTCCCACGCCAGAAACGCTTTGCACATAAGGACTGGTCATGATGGGAGAGCCCCCGCCAACCGCCGTTGTCTCGCTATCACCGCCAAAGAACCCATACATCCCATATGTGAACGTCGGCGTGCCGGTGGCAGTAATATTAACATCGTTTGCCCTGACGGTGAGAGTGGCTTTGTTTATTTCAAAATTACAAGCTTGCGGTGCGCCTGTGTAGTTGCCGCCTGGCGTCGCCAATATAGTCACCGTAGCCGTCCCTGCATTTCTGTTGTCGACGTAGTCCACGATATAGTCGGCTTCGTTTATTAAGCCGCCATCCACAACGGATGGTCTGGGCGTCCGTTCGCTACCATTATAAATAAATGATTCGCTGACCGATACAGACACATTGGTCAGATCACGCTTACCCACTGTGATAGTAATCGGCGAAGATGCAATGGTTTCGTAGTTACTGTCCCCCAGCTTGGTCGCCACTAAAGTGGCGGTACCGACTTTGTGGATAGTTGCTGTATTGCCTGTTATACTGATGATATCTATACCATTTGTGACGGTGTAACTGACCACACCTGTACCGCTACCTCCTGTTGTAGACAATTGAAAGTTTGCGCCTCCATACGTCTTTGCCCCTGGGTCGACAATCGACAACGAGTTTTGTTCTCCCTTGTTCACCACAATCGTCAACGAGGCGGATGTTGTTAAATGGTAGGACCCGTCGCCGGCTTTAGTCGCCGTGACCGCTGCCGACCCTGCTTTGAGGATGGTCACGATATTACTGGATATACTAATTACGTCAGCTCCACTTGTAACAACGTAGCTAACCGCGCCTGTACCGCTGCCGCCTGTAGTGGAGAGCGCAAAGCCTGCATCGCCAAATGTTTTAGGGCCAGGGTTGACGATCGTTAAAACCGCTTGGTTTTGCGGCGCCGCTGATTGGATAATGATGACCTGGGCTGTATCTAATACATCAAACTCATTGTTGGTAAAGTTATATCCGATAGCCGAAGCAGACGCCAAATAGCGGCCCGGATATAGATACGCCGTGTATTGGCCTGCACCGGAAACTTGAAAAGCGTTGCCACCTTCGGACGTTCGATTTGCCGATACAACTGCGCTTTCTACTGTATCGCCTTGCGATGTACAAGGGTTGAATACCGTCCTGTATGTGCGGTTCTCGCATTCACCGATCCTGAACCCTGTCCCTATTCCGCGATATTTACTAGCAGGGTCATTGATCATGGATGCATAGAACTTGAACAAGGGCACGCTGACCTCTGCAACCACATATTCGCCGCTAAACACTCCCCAGCACAATTTGTAAAAAACGTAGGGCTTTATAAATAAATCCACTTCACCGCTTAAGCACGCTGAGCACGCATGCCTGTAATCACCGGAGCCGTGAAGTGGGACAGTCAGCTCTGCGATCATCCTTACACCGGCATGTAAACCAAGCCCCACTTCCCCTAAGCCGCTCAGGACCCTTATTGAAAATTCTATCTTTGGGCCAAAGCTTACTTCGATGCCCCCGGAAACGTTTATTTCCGTTGTAGCGTCTCTGCTGCTGAATGTATTAAAGTTATGGCTCAATGGAATGGCTGTTACATAATGGCCTTGCAGAGTGAACCCGCTGGATTTGCTAATAGTCGATGTAAAATTACCAGTCGCGCTTACCTCCCATTCAAGCGGAACCGAGATATCCAGTTTAACAGAAATACCTGGGAAAACGCTAACCGCCGGGATTGCTTTGCCCAGAGGTATCTCTGCTTTTATCTTATCTAAAAAGGGATTGCCATCATCGACATAAAGCCCTATTTTACCATTAACTAAGGATGTGTTCTCAATGGAAACGTCGACATCCACATGCGAGTACAATAAAACAGAAAAGAAATGGATTTTAACATTTAAAGTCAATTCGCTGGTGATAGATGCTTCCATAAAAACCAAGTTGCCATCTACCTTAAACGTAAAACCAAACCCGATCTTAACGCTGGAGGCAGGCGCCATGACCATGTTTTCGCCCTGCGGCGCTTGATAATAATCACCTTGCCGGGTAGTTGATTAAATTCGGCTTCCCGCCCCTGGCTTCGTCATTGTACCTGCAAAACCGCCACAGCTTATTTAAGCCGAATAAAATGGCCGGAGCCAGCCCCAAGCTCCGTGTTCCAGCCTCAACCAGAAAGTCGAATTTGACATATAGGTAATATATTTCTACAGTTTGTTTGTATCTGCGTGATTTGTTGTTTAGAATTGTCCGTCGTTTGAGGCTTTAAATAATATATTCTCAACTACTCACATAATTTATTATTTAAAATTCAAACATCCATAACATATAATCTATATGAGTAAACTGATCGTCCTGATATCTTTTCAAATTCGTATATTTCATATCCATCTACTTTAATTAATTCATTAATGTCAGCAAGAACATTTTGCCAATCGCTTTTTTCTGAACGGACTACAGGGTGAAACATCTCACATAGAAATCTCAGTAACTTTTCGTCATTACCATTATACAAATCTAATCTTGAATCACGGAAAACCCATCCATATTCATAATCATCATTCGTTATTGTGTGTTGAAATATTTCATCTTCAAAAGTTATAAACCTTGAATCAGATGACGGCGCAATCGTTAAGTCATATAGCCTGCTAAGAAACGTAACAACGTTACGTCTCCCCGAATAATAAAACACTCTCTCCGGCTCTCTGGAGTCTACCGTTGGAAAGTATACATAGGCATTTATTTCTTCTTTATATCTATCAAGTAAATAATCAAATATCGCTTCCCTTGTTATTTCCGTAATTCTATTGGTTAGATCCGTACTGCTTCGTATAGCATTTGAATTTTGAGGTAGCAAAATGTTCAACAGTTCTACACAAGATTGATATCGATCATTGGGATCATTAGCCATACACTTGTAAATAATAGATATTTCTAACTCTGTTGCGTTATTTGTTGCTAATAAAATTTTACGAGAATCCGCACCTGCTGGTGCCCGTCCTGTTAATAGATAATACCAAATCGCCCCGACAGAATAAATATCACTTCGAACATCCCGAAGTTTCGGATTTTCTATTAGCATTGGATCTGTGTATAGCCCACCAGCAACATTTTCTCCTGTCTTTGTTAGTTTTGAGTGGTTTTCATTTTCTATGTATGCGCTTATTCCAAAATCAATAATTTTAAACTTACTATCTTTTGTTACCATTAAATTAGACGGTTTAAGATCACGATGAATAACTCCAGCTTGATGAGCATATTCTAATCCTCGTAAAAGAGCGATGATAGGCTTTTTTGAACGCAAAAAAGATACCGCTCCATTTTTGGTAATGAATTCTTGCAAAGTATCTCCATCAATGAATTCCATCCTGATAAATAACTTACCGTTAGTACGACCTATGTCGAACACACGAATAATATTTTCATGATTTAACTGAAAAAGAAATTTAGCTTCTCGTAAAAAACGCCTCTCACCTTCGATACTTTCTTCATTAGATACAAAAACAGGATCCAATATCTTGATTGCAAAATTATAGTCTAGTAGTTTATGGCGATATTTATGTACCGTTCCAAATCCGCCATTACCAATAACATCTCCTAATTCGTAGGAATCTGTATTATTTGAAAAGCTATCTGTTACGTTCACAACACTTTCTATATAATCAAATATAGGTTGCAATTCTTGACTAATATATTGTCTTCGCTCTTTATATTTAGGATACTTAGATTGCATAGCACGTCGAAAATCAGCAGTAGTACGGCTTGTCCTTAAAAATGAAGGTAACATCCTAGATACACGATTATTTGTATTTAATATACGCAAATCATTTCCAAAATCTTTATCAAGATAATCACCATCAGTAGCTTTAGCTAAAAGCCCCTGATTTAGACGCTCTGCGGCATCAAGAATTTCTGACGTTTCCATGTTATACCCTCTCTCACTTGATGATGGATTTTAATCCGTAAAATTAATTATCTCGTTAGCTTTGAATATGCAATGCTGAAAAATTGGAAATGAGGTTTAAATTTATCATGATATCAGAACTGCGTCTATTGCGTGCGGGATTTATTATTCACATCGGCAAAAATTATGGCTTGTACTCATTGGACTACTGTAACTCTTGCTATATGATATTGTATTAGGCGCGTTTTCGCTCCACATACCGTAATAGTCTTTATTCATCTACTTGTTTGAAAAGTATACCGTGCTTTTGTGGGAGGGCAGGGTCGGCTTGCAACATTGTGATTAGTCTACGCGCCGCGCCATCCGGGGTATATCTTCCTGACTCCCATGATTCCACCGTTTTTTTAGAAACTCCGAGTACAACAGCAAACACGCCTTGAGACACTCCGAGGGCTTTGCGCGTTTCCCTTATATCATCCGCGCTGATTGTTTCACAAACAGGAGTTAAGCTATATGTCGATGTTCTAAGATCTATTTTGTCTTCCGAATAGTCCAAAAGTTCCTGCATAGCTTCGATAAGCTCCTGTCCCATTTTGCTCATTAGTTTTCACCTATTTCTCACTGATTTACTCCACAACTTTTTCCACGCCCATCAAGCGCGATACGTATTTTACGCACGCCTCCGGTTCTTTGAATGACGGGATAGCCTTGCGTGTTTTCCATTATTGCCTTTTGCAACTCTAGAAGGTCGCCATCATCGCAACCGAGCGCTTCCCAATTTCTAACGAATACTTTTGTATGAACAAATGTCCTGATTTGCATTCCTGACGCTCTCTTCTAATGAATTTTATAGTATTCACTCTATACGAGTTACGAGGATACGTCAAATGCTTTTCACCATTTTACAAGAGGGTTTATGAATAATAACATTTTTGCTGCAGCCCAACGGTTTTTATATATGATACTCGTTTTATATGTTGTTGATTAATATCTTTTGTGTTATCGTATTCGTAAAAACACAGCAAATATTACTATAAAACCATACCATACTGTAGCCGCGTCTAATCCCCGCGCCAAACGGAAGGCGCGGGCTACCAACAAACACAAATCGACGGAGAAACGACCGACGAAGAAACGAGGCGTATTGTATGAATGAAAACGAAAACGAAATAAGGCAGACGTTTTATGTCGTGAACCAAAACGACAATGTCGCGACGGCGTTAGGCGACGTCGCGCCCGGCGAAGCAAAACTTATTGGCGCCGTCACGGGTCTGATTGAGGCTACCGAATCCATCGGATACGGGCACAAAATTGCGTTGAAGGACATCGCGAAAGGCGATTTTATCGTCAAGTACAACGCCAACGTCGCCAAAGCCACGAAGGACATCAAAAAAGGCGGATATGTCCACATACACAACGCCGCGTCGCTAAACGACGTGCGCAGCGCGACATACGACGTTGATACGGCAGTCCCCAACGACCGAGTATATGTGCTTGATTAAAAAAGAAAAAGAAATCAAGCACGCTTGATTAACAGCGTAACCAAGCACGCTAGATTGATAGAGTAATCAAACGCGCTTGGTTAACAGAGAAATCAAGCACACTTAATTGGCAAGGCAACCAAATGTGCTTGATTGACAAATTAATCAAACGCGCTTGATTGACAGAACATTTTAGTGCAAATTTTTTTGAGGAGATTTGCTTATGTCTGAATGCAAATTCACATCAGAAGCGATAGCGAACGGCTATCTCCGGCAGGACGGGCAAAAAGGCATTCGAAACAAAGTGCTGGTTATTTACACGGTCAATTGCGCCAGCCAGCCTGCCAAGCGCCTCGCGGCGCATTTCCGCGCCGCCGGGGAAGACGTCGACGCGCTTGGCTGCGAAAGCAGCCGCGCCAACAGGATGCTGATCCGCAAACTTTTGTGCTTTATCAATCACCAAAACGTCGGCGCCGTACTCACTGTCGGCCATGGCGACGAGGAGACCAGCGCCGAAAAGCTCGCGGATTTCGCGAAAGAATGCGGAAAGCCTGCCGATTGCATATTCGTTCAAAGCCTCGGGAGCGAAAAATCGTATGAAAAAGGCAAGCACATCGTGAGCGGAATGCTGGCCGCGATAAAGGATGTACCGCGCACGCCGATATATTTGAGTGACCTATCATTCGGCGGCGAATGCGGAGGATCGGATTTCACGTCCGGGCTGGCCGCCAACCCGCTCGTCGGCAGTTTCTTCGACCGCGTCGTCGACAGCGGCGGCATCGCTATGTTCGAGGAGATAAGCGAGGCCATAGGCCTCAAGGATTACCTTGTTTCGCGCTGCGCGAACGAACGCGCCGCAAAGGAAATGGCGTATATATATGATAAGAGCTTTTCGAACTCGGTCTCCGGCGGACAGTTTTCGATTTCGCCGGGCAATATGCATGGCGGGCTTACGAGCGTCGAGGAAAAAAGCATGGGGGCGGTCGCAAAGAGCGGTTCGCGCCCGATCCAAGGCGTCGTGAGGGTCACCCACAAACCGCCCCGCCCGGGGCTGTGGTACATGGACTGCATGGGCGATGGCGGAAAAGGCTGCGGGTTTGGCGGTTCGGGCGACGCATCGTCGACATTGATGTTCTTGACCTGCGGGGCTCACATGACGTTTTTGACTTCCGGCCGGGGGCATATCACAGGCAATCCGGTAGGCCCGATTATTAAAGTGACGGGCAACGCTCGGACATATAAAAACCTCGAAGAGGACATGGACATAAACGCGAGTTCGTTGATAAACGGTCAAAAAACGATTGAGGAAATGACGCAGGAAACATATGAGCTTGTATGCCGCATCGCGAACGGCGAGCGCACGAAAGGCGAAAAAACAGGGCATTATGAATGCATCATGGGGAACATGATCCAATCTCCATGGTTGCTGCCCGAAGACGCCGCAGTATAGCCGACGCATAGAGGCATACATGTAAGTTAGCGCAGAAGCTGAAGCAAGGGTTGGTGCGGAGGTTAAAGCAAAAGTTGACGCAGAGGTTGAATCAAGGGTTGGCGCAGAAGTTGAAGTAAAAGTTGACGCAGAAGCTGGAGCAATAATATGCGCGGAGATTGAAATTGTGTTTGGTGCGGAGGTTAGCGATGAGTGAATCAAAGATAAGATTTGGCGACAAACCGTTTGCGGACGGGTATCTGAGGCCGGATGGCAAAATTGGCATACGCAACGGTGTGCTCGTCATGTACACGGTTAACTGCTGCGCTACAGTCGCATGGCGCATCGGCGAATATTTCAAAGAACGCGGCGAGCAAGTCTACGTCATCGGAAACGAAAACTGTTTCGACAACCAAGTTATGATCAAACGCTTATTGGCTTTGACGGTTCACCCGAACATTGGCGCGGTGCTCGTCGTCGGGCACGGGTGCGAATTCATCCAGCCGTCCAAAATATGCGATTTCGCGCGCGGGAGGGGGCGACGCGCGGAGTGGTTCCTCGATCAAAGTTATGGCACAACCGGCAGCATTAATCATGGGATAAAATATGTAAACGAAATGCTGGAAGAACTCAAAAGCGTCCCCCGCGCGCCGTTTGGGCTCGCAAACCTTTGCTTCGGCGTACGCAGCGGAGCGATGGACGCGCTCTCCGGTATCACGTCCAATCCTGCGGTCGGCGCGTTTTGCGACATGGCTGTCGAGCATGGCGCGACGGCGATGTTTTCGCAACTGGCCGAAGCCCCGGGCGCAAAAGACTCGATTGTAGCGAGGGCGGCAAATGCCGGCGTGGCTCGGGAACTTGTCGCAGTATACGATAAATGCGTCGGGTTTTGCGAAAACCAGGGCTTTTACCCGATATCCCAAGCCAACATAAAGAGCGGGATCACGACCATCGAGGAAAAAGGGGCTGCGGTCATGCTGATTTCCGGCGCCAAGCCGATCAACGGCGTGCTCAAGATCGGCGGCATGGCAAAAAAAGCCGGGCTTTGGTACGCCGATTTTTTACAAGATGATCGTAAAGACGCAGGGTTTTACGCGTCCGGGGACGCGTCGGAACTTATCGAGTTCGTCGCGCTGGGCGCGCATCTCACGCTGTTCACAACCGGTGCGGGGCATATAATCGGGAACCCGATCGGCCCGACGATAAAGATCACGGGGACAAAAGCGACATACAAACGGCTTTCCGGCGACATCGACATAGACGCGTCCGGCGTTGCGGACGGGACGAAAACCCTCGGCTGCGTCGCCGGCGAAATATTAAATTATATAGCATGCGTCGCAAACGGCGAAAAGACAAAAGGCGAGCAGCTAGGCCACGACGAAGGGATCATTTTCCCGAATTACCAATCCGCGCGCGCGGTATAACAATCTATGACGCTCGCCCAATGGTGGCACGCTTAACGTTCTACAATCATTTCATCACTTAGCAAGGGGTAATAAATATCGAATTCAAAATTTGCGCAAGGGGAATTATATGCGTTCAGTGATAAAATCATTTGGCATCAGTAATAGTGGTCACGACGGTGCCGCCACCAGCATGGCACGAAAGTATGACGGCGTGAACACTATCGCGACGCAATGCGGCGCGCGGGCGCTTCGCGCCCGTGAGGTGAGGGGAACCGCGCTTCCCCGAACCGACGACTTTCATAATAATAAAATCATTGTTGTTCTGACAGTTGTCGTGGTTCTGTTCTTTATCTGCTCGCCAAGTAGTTCATCGTTTTATGTTCACGCCGCGCCTTCAGATGTGAGCCTTTCATTAATGTACAACTATGGCGGATGCGAAAGCAACTTGTATACGGCGGAATCTTATTATGTTACGCCCATTGTTAAAGATATTTATCAAAACGGAAGCAACCAAATTATTTATGGAAACTACAGCGTCATCGTAACCGACGCAACCGGTAACACAATTTGGCGCGTAAACGGCGGCTATGACCGTACAAAGCCATATGCGACAACAGGTGGTGACATAGGCCGGGTGAATAAAATAGTTGTCGCCGACATCGACGGCGACGGATATGACGATATAATTGTCGCGCATGCGAACGGCACAGTGTCCGCGTTGTCGCATGAGGGATATATGAAGCCCGGCTGGCCTCAAAAACTCAAATACAGAAACGGCTTGGAAGTCAGCGAAAGCGTCAGTTCGATAGTTGTCAGCGATCTAAATAACAATGGCAAATGCGAAATAATCGTGGGCGCCGCGACTACTACAGGGCAATGTGTTTGGGTTTATCGGCACAACGGCGAGCCAATGCCCGGATGGCCGCAACTGTACGGGCAGAAAGGCAACAGCTTTGGCGTGTTCATGGACGGGGTCGCTGTCGGCGATATCACAGGGGACGGAAAAAAAGAGATACTCGTGGCGACGGACACGCCGTTCTTAAATGTCTATGACATAAACGGCAAGGCTATATCCACAAACCACGAGGTTTTTAGCGACAGGGTTTGGGGGCAGGTTGGTCTTTGGGAAGATTATGTGATGGAAACAGGCATCGACCCTGTCAACCAAAACCTGGACTGGGAATCAAGCCAAATGATAAGCAGCCGTTCGGAAAATTATTTAGGTCAGCTTGGCCACTCGGTAGTAAAAGTTGTAGACATCGATAATAATGGCAATAACGAAGTATTGGTGTCGGCGGTTATTGTCGATAAGATAGACGACGGCGCGACAAAAAATAAAATCATATCCAGCAGATATATGTCCGTTTTCATATTCAACGGCGACCGGACCAGATACAAAGGTTGGGAAAAAGCCCCCAGCAGCCTTGATTTCATGGGGCCCCCTCTCGTCCAGGACCCTAAACACATGGCGTATTATGTTCAGGCAGTTCCGGTAGTCGCCGACCTTGATAATGATGGAACGAACGAAATATTAATCAACACATATGACGGCAAAATACACGCTTTTTCCATTAACGATCCCACGAAAGAGTTTGGTAATTTCCCATTTTTCATACCGCAGCACGCCGGCGTCACCGAAACCCCCAATGAGGTTGTTTGCGTGGACATTAACGGCGACGGGAAAAAAGAGATTATTTTTACCAGCAACACAAGGCCAACATCCGGACAGGGGGAGCCTTCCAGAAAAGGCAATATTTATATATTAAACTACGATGGGGCTTTGCTTATGTCCAGCCCGCTTCCTGACGGATATTTAGTATATGAAACAAAATTACCCGCTTATACAAATGCGTCTTTATCGGCGCCGGTTGTCGCAGACATTGACAAAGACGGTCAATATGAGATTGTCATTAATACAAAATACAGTGGCATATGCGTATTTAAGATCAATGGCAGCAAAGTCAGCGCCGATGCTACGGGTGTAGCATCCACAGTTTCTGGTGCTCCGGGCGCTTCCGCGACCACAGCCACAGCCACATCCGCACCAGCATCCGCATCCTCAGCCGTTCCCCCATCGCCCCCCGGCTCGCCTCCTGGCGAAACCCTTGTCGCGACACCCACGACATCCACTATATTGCTCAACGGCAGAAATATCAATTTTTCAGCCTATAACATAGACGACAGCAATTACTTCAAACTACGCGATCTGGCTTGGTCGCTCAACAATACAAATAATCAATTTGCAATAGGATGGGACAGCGCAAATGACGCTATCTCATTAGTTAGCAACCAACCATATGTACCAACCGGCCAAGAAATGGCAGGGGCGTCAGGAGGCAATAAAACGCCAGCGCCAACAAGCTCTAAGGTATTTCTTGATGGCAGAGAGGTTCATTTTACGGCATATAACATTGATGACAACAATTATTTCAAGCTTCGCGATATAGGCGGCGCGTTAGGTTTTGAAGTGGATTGGGACGAAGCGAGCAATACCATTATCATCAACACGAATTAATCATAAAACTTAATTGTGCATACATAATTGTGCATACATAATTGATTGTGCTGTTGGGTTGCGGGTTATTTTATTAGCATATTATTGTTAAGCTGTCGTCAATGCTGACGTCTGCGTCATTGCTTTCGTCTACACCGTTGCTATTTGCTATAGTTCTCCAGCAGCTCAACGATGCATTTTAGGTCGGCGCCGGCGTCCATGTAGGCGTATTCGCCGCTGGCGTTGCCGTATTTGCCGCGCTGCAGGCATTTCATGCCGAAGCTTTCGCAGGCCTGTATTTTCTCGTCCATGCCCTTGACGCCGAAGGCGATGTGGTGGATGCCCTCGCCGTGCTCGTCCAAAAAGTCCTGCCAGGTGCTCTTAGCGCCGTTGGGCTCGATGAGTTCGATGCTCACGTTTTGGCCGACCCTGAAAAACGCCATCTTGCAACTGGCTTCCGGGGCGGGCTTGCCGTTAACGACAGTCCCTGTCACCTCGTACTTGCCGCTGTCCGATATCGGCGGGGGCTCCACTCCGAAAAACTCCGCGAACTTTTTCCTGCTCGCCTCGACGTCGCGCACGACAAAGCCAACCTGCGTCATGATGTTAGTATCGATAATCCCCGACATACAAAAACCCTCCATTCATGTTAAAAATCTTCTCATATATGCATTCCTTATTGGTAAAATAATGTTACAATGAATTTCATAAAAGAACAATGGTTACATAAGATAAAGAGGTTGCAAAGAACAAATGGATATGGAAAATATAATATGATAGGGTGGAAGCGTTAAAATAAAAGAAAGGGCAGAACTGTGGCGCGAGGGCAAGCAATTGGGATTAAGGCTTGCCATTGGCATGCTTTATTCATGGCAATTTGTACACAGTCTGTGCATGGCCTTTTTTATGGTTATTAACGATATTATCACTGTGAAGGTCCCGCCCAGTTGGGTCTGGGTGAAGGTGACCACGGACGAGGGGCTGACGGGCTGGGGGGAGGCGTACCTGGAGTGCCACGGCGACACGGTCATTGCCGAGGTCGAGCGCATCAAGCCGTATCTCATCGGCAAGGACCCGACCGCCGTGGAGCAGCGGTGGCAGGACATGTACGCCAGCGGGACCGGGTATGTGGGCGGGCCGGTCAAGATGTCCGCCATTTCCGGCATCGACATGGCGCTGTGGGACATCAAGGGCAAGGCCGCCAACCAGCCGATATACAGGCTGCTGGGCGGGCCGACGCGCGAGGGCGTCACGATGTACCACTCATATGTCACGGGCGAGCCACGCTTTGTCGAGCCGGGCGACCCATACCGGGCAAGGTACAAGGACAGCCCGAGGCGGCTCCCGTCGCAGATGACGAGGGAGGAGCGGCTCGAGGGGGTGGCAGCCGGCGGGCGCGGCTATATGAGCCTTGGCTACCACTGCCTAAAGATGCATGTGGGCATCAGCAGGGACTTCACGGGGCAGAGCGCTGTCGACATGATAGCGGAAAATGTCGCTACGGCGCGCGCGGCCATGGGGGCGGACGCGCTGCTGGCCATCGACGTGCACAACCCGCAGCCGATGATGGCGCTGAAGCTTGCTCAAAAAATCGAGCCCTACAACCTGCTGTTTATGGAGGAGCCCGTGTCCGTCGAGCGCATCGAGGACTTGGCGCTCGTCGCGGGGCGCACGACGATCCCCATCGCCGCAGGCGAGCGCTGGATGGGCAAGTGGGACTTCCATCGGGCGCTGGACGCGGGCGCCCGAGTCTTGCAGCCTGACATCGCGCACGCGGGCGGCATAACCGAACTCAAAAAAATTGCCGCCGTCGCCGAATGCTACGGCGCGTACATGGCGCCGCACTGCCCGCTCTCAATACTGAGCATGGCCGCCAGCTTCCAGCTTGCTATGGGCATACCGAACTTTTTGGTGCAGGAGCACAACGAGGTCAACGACTATTTGCTGGACGGAAAAATCGTATATGGATATGGCTTTTTAAAAACGCCGTTCACGCTGGAGGCGGACGGCATGGTTTATGTGAGCGAGGCGCCTGGGCTTGGCATCGATATTGACGAGGAGTCGCTGCGCGAAATAATGCGAAAAAAAGAATGGACAGTCGCGAGGGGATAGCAAGAGATAGCGAGAGATAGCGAAATATAAGGGGTAGGATATGAAAAAAATCGCTGTATACGGCAAGGGCGGCATCGGTAAGTCAACCGTTGTGTCCAATTTATCTGCCGCCCTGGCGGGGATGGGGCTCACCGTCATGCAGATCGGCTGCGACCCAAAGTCCGACTCCACCCGCAACCTGATGGGTTCCGCAAAAATCCCGACGGTGCTGGACAGCCTGCGGGACAAGGGCGACGTCGAGTTGGACGATATCGTCGCCAAGAGCGAATGCGGCGTGCTCTGCGTGGAGTCCGGCGGGCCTGTCCCCGGCGTCGGCTGCGCGGGGCGGGGCATCATAACCGCATTTGAAAAACTGGAGGAGCTGGACGCATATGGCGCATACAAACCGGACGTCATCTTCTACGACGTGCTGGGCGACGTCGTCTGCGGCGGATTCGCGATGCCCATTCGCGGCGGGTACGCGGACGAAGTGTGCATCGTGACGTCCGGGGAGATGATGTCGCTCTATGCGGCGACAAACATATCTCACGCGGTAAAAAGTTTCGGCGCCCGGGGCTACGCCTCCTTGCGCGGGCTGATTTTCAACGCGAAGAACATCGAGGGCGAGGCGGAACTGGTGGAAAAGGCAGCAGAAGAAATCGGCACGGACATCATCTACAGGCTGCCACGCGACGCCATGGTGCAGAAAGCCGAGAACCTCGGCAAGACCGTTGTGGAGGCGTTCCCGGACAGCGAGATGGCTTCCCGCTTCCGCGCGCTCGCACAACTTCTAATGGGTGATATGCAGGTGACCATATGAGCCATGTGGCGGCGGTGACGCCGAACGAACTCAAACATTTGCGGCGTCTGTCGACGGTGCGGTCGGGCAAGAATATAAAGTTTTTGACCCCCGCCGTCTATTCGGGGGGCTGGTGCCCGATGCGCGTGGCGTGCAATATCGTCGAGGACATCGAGGGACTGTCGTACCTGCTCATAGGCATGCCGGAATGCGCCACGCACTCGCGCGGCATGAACGCCATGCCCGAGGGCGAGCATGGGGAGCTGCGCCGCCTCTATACGCTGGACGCTAACGAAGTGGTGTTCGGTTGCCGCGAAGGCGTCGTCGACGCGCTGCGCACCATGGATGGGGAAGGCGCCCGCGCCATCCTGATGATAGCCACATGCGTGACGGACCTTATCGGCGAAGACTTCGAGGGCATCATCGACGAGATGCAGCCGCAACTGGCGGCGCGGCTGTCGTTCGTCGCCCTCGGCCAGTTCAAGTGCTTCGGCGGCTCCATGGGGACGTGGCAGACGGCTGAGGCTTTGGGGCGGCTGATGGAGGCGAGGCCGACCGACGGGCGCAGGGCGAACGCGCTGCTGGTCGAGCCGTGGCGCAACAAGGCGTCGCCCGTGGAGTTCCCTCCGATAGTGGGCGCATTGGCCGAAAGGGGCGTGAATATCCGCCCGCTGGCTGCCGGCGCGAAGCTGGACGACTTTATGGACGCCCCTGACGCGTCGATGAACCTGGTGCTTTGCCCGTACACACAGCCGCTGGCCGCCGCGATGGGCGCGGCGTTCGGCATCCCGTACGCGCCGCTGCACAATGCGTTTTCGGTAGCGGACATAGACGGCGTTCACGATATGATTGCGTCGGCGTTCGGCGTCGATCTGGGCGGCGCGTTCGAGAGCGAAAGGGAGCGGGCGCTCGCGTTGGAAGAGCGGGCACGCAAGGAGCTGAGCGGGCTGCGCTACGCGTCGATGCCTGGCGTGGACATGCCCGCCGCGCTAGCGCTGTACCTGGCGGGCTTTGGCATGGCGCCGCTGGTCATGCATATAGAGGACTTTCACAACGAAGACGCGGGCTACGCGCAGGCGCTCAAAGCGCTGGGCTTCGACCCGCCTGTGTGCCGGCTGATGAACATCGATTACGATGTGGAAGTGATCCGTCGGCTCGGGCCGGATATGTGCGTCGGGGATATCCCCGACCATGTTACATGGCTCCCGTACGCGGAAAAAATGGGCGACTTTTTCGGCGAGGCAGGCTACGGGCGGACATGCGGGCTACTGGAGCGCATCCTGTCCGTGGCGGCAGGCTTGTGAACGGGGCGCCATTGACGGGGTTGCAGTATAATTGAAGAGTGGCAACAAGTTTAATGGTGGGAATAGGTTTATCGGAGATTTTAAGATAGGAGGCGACTGATGGGGCTGCACAGATTCAAGCCCATGCCGTCGGGGCGCATGGGGATTTTTTGGACGCTTGCCCCCATTAAAGAAGCGGCGGTCGTGGAGTTCGGCTGCATGGGGCACAACCTGTACAGCGGCTCGGCGCTAAAGCGCGGCGGCATATATGAAGGTTATGGCGCTTCGCTGTACACGACATACATAGACGAAACGGACATTTCGCTGGGCGACACCTCGCGCCTTGATGCTACCATCAGCCATGTCATCGAGTCGGAACACCCAAGGGTCATCTTCTTGCAACCATCCGCCGTGCCGGAAGTCATCGGCACGGACATGACAGCTATCAGCAACATCATGCAGCCCAAGTTCCCGGGCGTCCGTCTGATCCCCATGGGCCACGGCAGTTTCGATATCACACCGCACCGGGGCGTCAGTGAAGCGCTGCTAACACTTGTGAACACCATTCCGGCCGATATTGCCAATGCCGCCGCTCCCGCCTCTACCCACTCTCACGCCGCTCCCCAGCCAACGTACAACATTATCGGCTCCTGCCCCGACATATTCCGCTACCACGCCGACGCGGGCGAAGTTATCCGGTTGATGCGCGGCGCATTCGGCATGGACGCCTGCTGCGTCCTCTCGTCCGGCGCCAGCGTCTCTGACATCGAAAACATGGGCGCCGCGAGCGTCAACCTCGTGATCAGGCAGGAGGGTGTCGCGGCGGCGAAAGCCTTGCAAGAGCGGTTCGGCATGCCGTATGTGTACGGGCGCCCATATGGCATCAAGGGGACGTCCCGATGGCTCGGCGAAGTCGGGGAAGCGCTGGCGAGCGCGCCGGACGGCGCGTTCATCAGCAGCGAAGAGGCGCTGGCGTACGATCAGATAGACCGCGCCTACGACTATATGGAAGGCAACGAATGGTCCTACCCAGACGAAGCGGTCCTGTCGCTCGGCGGCCATTACGATGTCGTGAAAGGCATCCTGCGCTACGCTACCGACGAGCTGCCCCTGCGCAAAGGCGACTGCTGGTGCGACTGCCCGGAGATGGCGGACGCGGACATCCCATATTATTCCGAGGCGCAGTGGATACCTGTCGTGCAGAACCACAAAAAAGGCTATCTCATGTTCAGCGGCGAGGCCTTGAAGTGGGCAGGAAAAAATACGCAATTGCAAATCTCGAACCCGGACATCGGCTGGCGCATACACCCGTATGAACCGCCGTTTGTAGGCTACCGGGGCGCTGTGCACCTGGTCAATCTGTGGATCAACGAATACACCCTGACGCATTAAAATGTAATAATGTTCACGACGGAGCCATCACCAACATGGCACGAAAGTAGCGGATCAGGGGGACGGTTCTCTTGACGCGACCGGATCAGGGGGACGGTTCTCTTGATCCGCGTTTTATTCCCACGCGCCCCACAGCATGCGGGGCGTGTATAGTTTATCCGCATTAATACGGATTAAGAATTCGCGGACTTTGCGGTAGTCGTCCGAAAAAAATGGTGCGGGCGCGTAATTTCTAAATACAACCGGCATATAATTTCCTTCCTACGGCGCACCGAGGGCGTCACGCCCTACGATTGCGGCGCGCCGGGGGCGTCGCGCCCTACGAATGCGGCGCTGCGGGCGCCTTTTGTTTGTGGTTTTGCTCCAGTTCCAGTAGCCTTTTTATGCGGAGAATAACTGTTTCATCGGGGTCGTAGACATAGACGGAGACATGCCTCCCGTTGCGCAGCCTGCACGCGTATACGATCTCTTTGCCCAAAACATTGATATCGATGCCCCTGTGGCAGGCGTATATGCTTTTTTCCCCGCCGTTGCAGGCGTCAGCAGCGGTCTTGTTGCAGATATATATGTGCTCCCATACAAAACTGTGAAATCCCTCTTTTATTATCGTTTCCCCATATTTAACGATATTGGGCAAAGGGACGCACACGCGCCAACTTTTCGTATCGTCGTCCCAATAATCGTTTTTAAGCTCGATATGGCAAAGTCCCTGATTGAAATGCGTCTGGCCTGTCTCGCTATAGCCGTTCTGTATGCCCGTCCATTTGAGGTTGATCTTTTTTTCGCGCAAATACAAAGCAAACCCCAGCGCGATCTCTTTGACGTCGGCGCCAACAATCAACGGGATCCTGTCCTCAATTTCACGCATGTACTGCCGCTTCTCAAGTTTGTCGTATTTATAGCCCGGGCATATCTTCCGAAAATCGCATATCTGGAAACTGTTTTCCAAACTCGCCCTTTCCTTTTTATCGCGCACATATTTTTGCATCGCCTTCATGGCGTCAAACATTTTGGGGTACAGTTTGCTTATGGCTTCGACCTTGCCATCGCTCGCGCAAAACTCTATCCCTGTATGGGCCAACACGTCCGCATACAGCCCCTTCGCATTGGCCGCCATGGTTTTGCTCCGCATGGACGCAGTGACGTCGAGGCGATCGTGCGCCCTTTGCCCTTGCGCCAGTTCATTGTTGGCCAGATTCAACCAGAAGCTGAACAATTGCCACGGTTCAAATTCATAGCGCTCCGCATTTTCATATATATCGCTCAGCGTATGGAGCATGAACAGCCGCATCTGCCTGCAGCTTTCATATAGATCAGCGTCCATCAGCCCCATTACCTTGACGGACAGCGAAAGCTCCTCCGGCATGACAAGGACGCCGCAGAACCAAACAGCTTTGTGTTTTTTTGATGGGAAATCGGTTTGGTTTATATCAAACAGCATCTTTTTAGCCCCCAACGATAATTTATTAATCCAAATACGAATATATGTTAGCATCTAGTATCGTATAACCGCAAGCTTAGCCTTTATGGTAATTCCCTCGGATTACTGGCAGGCGTCGCAGATAGACGGGCAGAGCCACTTTGGATATCTGCTCCGCATCGTCATGCCCCTGTCCGGTGCAACCATCATATCCGCTTCGCTGCTGGCGTTTAGGCGCCTATTACAACGTGAAGCTGCTAGAGCAAATCGGCTATGACGCCCCCGCTAAAATATATGAGGTGTTCGAACAAAACAGAATTATATAATATGGCCATGTAATAACATGCAAAATGACAAGTCATACATTTTTACATTTTTACATTTTTATCTTAATGGAAACGCGGGGGACAATTATGCTGACACGCGAGATGATGCGCATTGTCAAAGCGCAGCTTGCTATTGATTTGAACTGCATTGCCGACGATTTTGACAGGGACGGCGTCGTGTTCTGCGAAACCAGGGAGAACCCGGGTAGGCGCCCGTTCCCACGCGGCGAGCGGCACATAGAAATGTATACGATGGGCAGCGCGGTCATTGTATCGGCCACGCCTGACATTTTGCCTTATCTTCGCGAACAGCTTGACGGCAAGAACCGGGAAGAGGCGTTTGATATGCCGTTCATATTCGGGCACGGCATTTGCCATTTGCCCAATTTGGAACATGTGCCTGTCTTGCCGGCGCCGGACGGGATAGAGATCGCGACAGTGGCGCAGCTGGACATATTGGTATGACATTCCGAATGAAATGTATTGCACAGAGCCAAAGGAATAATTATTATATTACTAAACTATGGATTTATTAACAGGAGGAGCATAAATGAAATACCCATTAATTTTTAAAGATCATCCGCACATTATGCACGGCGGCGACTATAACCCGGATCAGTGGCGCGACACTAAGGATATCTGGCTTGAGGATATGCGGCTCGCGAAGCTTGCCGGCATCAACACGCTGAGCGTGGGGATATTTTCGTGGGTGTCGCTGGAACCTGAGGAAGGCCGGTTTGACTTTTCATGGCTGGATGAGATACTAGACCTCATGGCGGGCAACGGCATAGCCGCCGTGCTGGCCACACCGTCGGGAGCGCGCCCTGCCTGGATGAGCCAAAAATACCCGGAGGTGCTGCGGGTCGGCGCCGACAGGCGGCGCAATCTGCACGGCGGGCGGCATAACCATTGCTTTACGTCGCCTGTCTACAGGGCAAAGGTCAAGCAGATCAACACGCTGCTGGCGGAGCGGTACAAAGGCCATCCGGCGCTCGCGATATGGCACCTCTCCAACGAATATGGCGGGGAATGCCATTGCGAGCTATGCCAGGAGGCGTTCAGGGAGTGGCTTAAAGCCAGGTATGCGTATTCGCTGGACCGGCTCAACCACGCATGGTGGACGGCTTTCTGGAGCCACACTTACACGGACTGGAGCCAATTGGAATCCCCTTCGCCCATCGGCGAGAGGAGCGTACACGCGCTCATTCTGGACTGGAAGCGGTTTGTGACAGAGCAGACGATTGATTTTATGAAAGCTGAGATGGCGCCGCTCAGGCGCATAACGCCTGATGTGCCCTGCACTACCAATATGATGGGTTTTTATGACGGGCTCAATTATTTCCGCCTGTCTGAAGAAATTGATATCGCCTCATGGGACAATTATCCGACGTGGCGCGCCGATGCGGGCGGCGCGGGCGACGCAGGGCATGCGGCGCGCATCGCCTTGACGCATGACTTGAACCGAGGATTAAAGGACGGGCGGCCCTTTATGCTGATGGAGAGCAGCCCATCGGCGACCAACTGGCAGCCCGTAGGCAAGCTCAAACGCCCGGGGGTCCAGACACTGGAGAGCCTGCAGGCGGTGGCGCACGGCAGTGACACGGTGCAGTATTTCCAGTTTCGGAAGTCGCGCGGCAGTTTCGAAAAATTCCATGGCGCGGTCGTGGATCACGAGGGGACGGAAAACACGCGGGTGTTCGGGGAGGTCGCGCGGACGGGCGCGGCGCTGGCGAAGCTCGATGCGGTAGCCGGCACGGCAAAGCCTTCTGATGTCGCGCTTGTATATGATGTTGAAAATCGGTGGGCAATCGACACTTTTACAGGCTTTACGAGGGACAAGAAATATGTCGAAACGCTGACCGAACACTACAAGCCGTTTTGGAAGGCCGGGGTTTCAGTGGACATCATTGACAGCACAAAGGATTTGGATAAATACAAGCTTGTGATAGCTCCGATGCTGTATATGCTGAGGCCCGGGATGGCCGAGAAGATTGAGCGGTTTGTGGGCGGCGGGGGGACGTTAGTCACAACATATATGACAGGGTATGTGGATGAGCATGACTTGTGCTTCCTGGGCGGGTTCCCGGGGCCGCTCAAGGGCGTGCTGGGCGTTTGGTGCGAGGAGATTGACGGTTTGTACGAGGGCGAGGAACGCAAGATCCGATGGGGCGGGAAGGAGTACGCGGCGCGCGAGCTGTGCGAAATCGTGCACATCGCCGCCGACAGTGGCGCCATTGCGGCTGGAGAGTATTTGGATGATTTTTATGCGGGCAGCCCCGCTGTCACAGTGAACAGATACGGCGAAGGCGAGGCATACTTTATTGCCGCCAGAATGGACGAGTGTTTCAACGCCGACTTCTTCGGCGCGCTGGTCAAAAAGCTGGGAATCCGCAATGCGACGGGCGGCAATCTGCCGGAAGGCTGCACAGCCCAAACCCGCACAGACGGCGAGCGCAACTACGTTTTCCTGATGAATTTTACTTCGGAGAGCAAAACAATCGATGTCGGTTCCGGCGACGGCAACGCCGCCGGCAGAGCCAGTGCCGGCAACGACGACGCCGCTAGCGTCGCTAGCACCTCCGGCGCCGCCACGAGCCTGCTGACCGGAAACGCCATCAAAAAAACCGTGGAGCTCCCGCCCTGGGGCGCAGAAATCTATGTTGAGGATAGAAATTAATGTTGCGGATTAATATGTGAAAGGGCAATGCAATATAGTGAACAGGGGCCGAAAAGGGGATAGATATGCAAGGAAAACATAGGGTTTTAGCATCGTTAATCTGCATAGCGATTGCGATTTTTGCGTCATTGGCAGTTATGCCTGTATTGCCAATGCATCGTGCATCGGCCGTCGGCAGCAATGGGAAAGAGGCCATCGCTGCGTATGCCTTTGAAAGCCCGGGGTGGGCGACCTTTGGAATCGTTGTTCCAAAGGGGAAAGCATATGACGGCTTGAAAGTCGGCGGCCTTGCCACGCAAAACGATGTGAAGAACAGATGGTCCGATGGGTCAATCAGATATGCCATATTGACAGTGTATATCGACAATCCCGATAGCTACGAAATTTATGAAAATTTCGCAACCACGGGTTCCTTTACCCCCGTTGTCCCGGCAGCAAGGTTGGGACTGAACATCGAAGGGACTGCCCTCTATGTATCTGATTTACCGGGTCCTGCCGGCGGTGATTTATGGCTGGACGGGCCTTTAGTGAAAGAATGGCGCGTCCGCGACATTCCGAATCTGAACGGCATCGAGCATCCCTTTTTATCAAATATCTGGGATATTCGCATTTACAACGATGCCACGGGAACAGTTGATGTGGCAGTAGAAAACATCAGGGATGTGGCAGAAGCAGACGGTGTAGTTTATGGAGCAGATATCATAGTCGATGGAACCATTGCATACCACCACGAAATGTCGCGCCCGGGCAAAAACCCCATATCTTTTTATGGCGGCGCATATGGAACTTCCTATTATAGCCTGGACAATGAGTTGACAAGGGGCAACTACATCAGAATCACCAGCGGGCCTACCAGCGGAACCGTAGGATGCGTGTATGGCTTTAATAATTCATTGACGCCGCGCGGCGACCATGTAATAGACATACCCAGTGCGCTCTTGTCCGGTGGGTCTTCCGATGGCGAAAATTGGGAAACCGTATTTTATCACCAATATGGAGCCAGATGGCGCAAAACAGTCGATGTCGGCAGCTTTGTTAAGTCAACAGTCATTACGGACTTCGCACCCTTTATCGAAGCTAATGCTATCCCGGAATATATGCCCAATGTCTATAGTACAGCAACCCTGGTGGGCTACGGCGATTGGGAAGGCGCTGATCCACTTGGTTTTTCTTCTTTGTATGTTGGTATGACGGCTACCGGAGGAAGACCTGAGCTGGGACCCTATCCAAGGTGGGCGGCACGATTTATTGTTCACCAGACCTCGGAGCTGCGGGAACAGACCCTATCCCTTGGCGATTTGGCAGGCTCATGGGCGATGCATTTTGCAAAAAGCGACCCGTCCCAATTGGTGACCTTGGACGAAAAACCGAATTATTTTTTGGATACCCGCGCAAGCCCAAACGACAAGCCTTTAAACAACCTGAAAGGCGCGATCAACCTCTTTTACAACAGCCACGCCCCCTCATATGCGTATATCCCCTATCTCGTAACCGGCGATAGGTATTACAGCGACGAAATGATGTTCCGCGCCAACCATGCGATAATGTCAACTTATCCTGGCTATGTGGAGCCGGGCGCGATATTCCGCAGTACGGAAGGTATGCTATGGAACAACCAAATGCGCGCCATCGCCTGGGGGCTTCGGGACTTGGCGGATGCGGCGTTTTATCTGCCGGACGGCTCGCAATATAAAGGATATTTTGAAAGAATCGTCGCAAACAACCTAAGGGGCATGGATGAGCTTGTGAGAGAAACCCACTCTCCCCTTGGTTTTGTCCGAATGGGCAACAGTTTTGAAGCAAATGGCGATATGCGGACAGCTCCATGGATGGGCGCCTATCTTGTCTGGTCGCTGCAGCATACGATAGAGCAACGGGCCGACACAAACGATGATCCCGGGCTTGGCGCTGTCGTTCGGGATTCGATGTTAAAATACCTGTTCCAGCCGGCTATTGAAGAAACGGATTTTCCGCCGGAGTACCTGCCGGGTTATTGGATATTGAACGGCCGGCGAGTCGGGTCATATGGCGTGGTAGCGGAGTTTTATGATACATGGAAGGAATTGTACGAACGCAATTGGCTAAATCCTGATGGAACGCCAATGCCCATACCGGACTGGGGCTACGGGCTAGACTTGCGGCTTGCGCTGATTGCCGGCAAAAGAGCCGGGTATCCCGGCATTGATAAGGCTTATGATTTCTTTATGGAAATGCTTGGCGACCCTTCAAGGAATCTGCTGGATCGGCTGCCTGAAGGCTCGGCATATGCATTTGCTGATTATACAGCCAAGCCGGGCGACACGCCAACGCCGCCCGAGCCAACGCAACCTGAACCCTTGCCGACCGAACCCTTGCCGCCCGAGCCCACGCCGACGGAGCCGGAACCTGCGCCGACAAATCCTTCCGGAGGCAACGCAGACGGCGGGAATGGCAGCGGAGGGGGCGATAACAGCGGCGGAGGCAGCAGCGGAGGGGGCAATGGCAGCAGCGTTGGCAGCAGCGGCGGTGGAAACAGCGATGGTGCAGGCTCGCAATCGACAGCACCACTCAAAAGCGAAACGGCAGCAGAGGCAACCGGCGACCCTAGTGTTTCTGACGCCCCATCCCCGGGATCATCCACCGGCATAAAAGAAAATCTTGTCCCGGGTTCTGCGGCAGGCTTTAGTAATCCGTTCGATGACATTAATGAAAGCGATTGGTTTTACGACTATGTGATGAATGCATATCATACCCGCTTAATGATAGGGACCTACACTGACCCGATGCTATTTAGCCCGAATATTCCAACAACGCGGGCGATGATAGTGACTGTTCTGCATAGAATGGAAGTTGCCGCAAACCCAATAAACATCGATGAACACATAGATGAACACATAGATGAACAAATAAACGAAGGCGCATTCTTTATCGATGTGCCGGAAGGCACATGGTATTACGAGGCCGTTCAGTGGGCGGCGAAGCGCGGTATTGTGGAAGGCTACGGAGGAGGCTTGTACGGACCAAACGACAACATCACGCGCCAGGATTTGGCGGCGATTTTCCTTCGCTATGCCAACTACCTTGGTATTTTATTGCCTGCAATACGCGATTACAACGGTTTCGCCGATGATTCCGATATATCCGAATATGCAAAAAATGCAGTACAGCAATTATACAGCGCCAAAATCATCAGTGGAAAACCGGGCAATATTTACGACCCCAAAAGCGAAGCGACCCGCGCTGAATTCGCCGCAATACTTATAAGGTTTATTACCTAGGCCGGCG
>Ga0099364_10000957_pt1 | contig 48995 bp, 46 predicted proteins | sample TergutTh196P3_FD_73070 | JGI IMG/M metagenome (GOLD analysis project Ga0099364, IMG submission 73070) | Microcerotermes parvus P3 segment gut microbial communities from Pointe-Noire, Republic of the Congo - Th196 P3 | ecosystem: Host-associated > Arthropoda: Insects > Digestive system > Gut ...
AAAACACTCTTCCACGCCCCAAAAACAACCGCCTGCAAAATAAATGTCTTTCAAGTTATTCATATTGATGTTCATCATCTTTTAGTCTCCCTCCGAGGTGCTTAGAATCTCCAAAGAAACTTGCTTCTATTTAATTATACCCTGCCTGACAATAAAACACAATTCGCTTTCAAAAGGAGGGCGGTTTAATTGGATGTACATCAAATTAGAGAAGCCATGCGATGTAGCACGAATATACAGCAACTACCGCTAAAGGTCAAATTTTACGCAAGGGTATCTATGGAACGAGAGGAGCGGATTTTTCTCCTGTCTTTATCTGCAGTAATGTCTTCGATGTTGTATTCTATGTTATAATAAACATATATAATCTGCAGATGATTTTTGATATTGAAACGCGGGATTGAAAAAATGCGAAGTGGCTGTAAAGCCGATAATCTGCCCGAACCAGAGTTTGATGTTTCTTCAACTATGTTTTTATATTCGGAGTAACAATCATTTAAACGCAAAATATACCGACGCTAATGTCGGTATAAATGAAACGAAAAATCTATACCGACGTTCAGAGATTAACTATTTTGGCCCATAATTTATAGTTGGTCTAAATCCAATCATTCATAGGACAAAATCCGCCCCACATAAACTTAAATCAGCGGTAGAAGGGGGGATTCAAGGGTGGATACCGGATTGGATTACAAGATAACGGCTGCACTTTTAAAAAGCATATATGAGCAGAATTTAATTTCCGAAGATACTTATAACCATTCCTTGAATAACCTTTCAAAAACGCTAGATTATCAGCCAAGTTTAGGGTATGATGTGGTGCTAAAGGAGGGCGGTTCAAATGAATGTACATCAAATTAAGGAAGCCATGCGATGTGGCACAAATATTCAGCAGTTACCGCTAAAAGTCGCATTTTACGCAAGGGTATCTACGGAGCGGGAGGAGCAGGCCTCATCGCTTGAAAATCAGGTCGGATATTATACAAGCTTTATCCAGGGCAATTCATTGTGGACATTCGTAGACGGTTATATTGACGAAGGAATCAGCGGGGCAAGCACCTTAAAGCGCGATAGCTTCAATCGAATGATAAAAGACGGCAAAAATGGTCGGTTTAACTTTATCATCACGAAGGAGATATCGCGCTTTTCACGTAATACGGTCGACAGCATCCAGTATACACAGGAACTCCTGCGGCACAATGTGGGGGTTTTGTTTCAAAATGACGGAATAAACACCTTTGACACCGACAGTGAATTGCGCCTAACCATCATGTCAAGCCTTGCCCAAGATGAACTGCGCAGATTATCGGAGCGTGTAAAGTTCGGGCATAAGCAGTGCATTAAAAATGGAAAAGTGCTTGGCAATGACCGCTTGTATGGCTACAACAAAAAAAACTGCGTACTCACCATCAATGAGGAACAGGCGGAGGTTGTCCGCCTGATTTTTGATTTGTACGCAAACCAACAGCTTGGGCTGCGAAAAATATCACGAGTATTATTAGAACGCGGGATTACAAGCAGTAAAGGAAACGCATTCAATACCCGCACGATGACAAATATGCTGAACAATCCCAAATACAAAGGTTATTACTGCGGGAATAAGACATCGTCGATAGATTATCGCACAAAGAAAAGCATATTCCTGCCGGAAAGCGAATGGGTGGTTTACAAAGATGAAAACATCCCAGCGATTGTATCTGAAGAATTATGGGATAAGGCGCATGCATTATTAAAGGTCAGAAGCAGCCAGCTCCGCAGCAGCGGCGCGATTTTTCACAACCGCTACGCCTACAGCGGAAAAATTGTCTGTGCGGAGCATGGAACCTCCTATCAGCGGCAGATGCGGGAAAGCGGCAAAGAGGTGTGGCTGTGCCGCGCCTACCGTGAAAAAGGCGCCGCCGGTTGCAACGCCCCGATTCTTTATACTTATGAGCTTGATGAGATCATGTCCGACATCTTCAAAAAGGTAGGGCGGAACAAAGACAAAATCATTTCACAAATTATAGGCTTGATTTCCGATTCGCCGGATAGAAAAAATTATGAAAAGGAAATCACGCGGCTTGAAAATGAAGTTTCAAGCATTGAAGGCAAAAAAGAAAAGCTGCTGGAGCTATCCATTGATGGCGCTTTAAGCAACGCGGAATTCAAGAAACGCAACGATACCCTCAACGCGAAACTCGATAAAGTCTATACACAACTTGAATCAATAAAACAAGAGCAAGAAAAAAGCAACGAAACCTCCGCAAGCCTTGAAAAAATCAAAACAGCCCTTGAAAAAGAGCTGAGTTTTGAAAATGGAGTCAACAGCGAATTGGTCGCCTCCATCGTAGAGAAAATCATTGTCATCAACACCGGCAACAAAAACCATGTGAAGCTCGAAATCCACCTCGCGATGGGCGATAAAATCCCCATTGAATACGAGCAAATCCACGCGTCCGTTTGTAGCAAGAAGGCTTTATAATATGAGCTACCAGCCTTAGGTTATGCTCAATAAGCTTATCTCTCGCCCGAATATCGCCAGCCCTGATCTTTTCAAGACATTCCCGCTCCTCCTTTTGCGATAGCGGCTTTGGAAAGGACCCGCTTGACGCCACATGCAGCACAAAATAAAGTAAATTGCATGCAGCAAACATAAAGAGCAAGGAAAGCATTCAATCACCCCACAGAATACCAATATATGAGACGAAAAGGTATTTGTGCGCGTCCATTTTCGCTTTCCTTAAAAATACCTTGGCCTTTTTAAGTTTTTTTCGCCGGTTTTGATTTAAATCCGCAAACCCGGCAAATGGGGCTTGAGGAAAACGGCTTGCCCTTCATCCAAAAAGAAGTGATCATCAGCGAATTTTTACGGCGGGCGTTTTAGCGGCCCTGACCGAAAAGGAGTTTTGACGCGCAAAGACGACGCCGGATGGGTTATTCAAGAGGTCTATTATACTATGACGAGTAGGGCGTAATATGGCAAAATATAGCGTGATGCTCGATCATGCCGATAATTGCTCCGGCCGTTATATCCTATACACATCACATGCGTTTTTAAACGTAATATCTATAAGTTCCCGTATGTCTATCCCCTTTATCCGCGCGAGTGCTGCGGCTGTTTCGGTGAGCATCGAGGAGTCGCACCGCTTGCCGCGAAACGGCTCCGGCGCCATGTAAGGGCAGTCGGTTTCGATAAGCAGCCTGTCAAGCGGCACCGCCGCCGCGGCCTCCGCCGTCTTGCGCGCGTTCTTAAACGTAACCACGCCGGTAAACCCGATATAAAGCCCAAGCTTTAGAATCTGTCCGGCCATTTCGGCTGAACCTGAATAACAGTGCATGATGCCGCGTGGCTTATACCGCGTTAAAAGCTCCAGCGTATCGGCGTGAGCCTCCCGGTCATGGACTATCACCGGCAAGTCAAGCGCAAGCGCAAGTTTTAGCTGCTCTTCAAAAACGCGTTTTTGTATGTCCCGGGGCGAGAAATCATAGTGGTAGTCAAGTCCCATCTCGCCGATTGCCACAACCTTTTCGTGCTGTGTAAGAGCTGCGATTTTGTCTATAAAGTCATCGGGCGCGTCTTTTGCTTCATGGGGGTGGATTCCGGCGGATGCGTAAATAAAATCGTATCTTTCCGAAATCGCGACGCCCGCTTTAGCCGTTTCAAGGTCTGACGCCGCGTTTACAACGAACCGCACGCCCTTATCGTTCAGCGACGACAGGATATCGTCGCGGTCCTTATTAAAGCGCTTGTCCTCGTAATGGGCGTGGCTGTCGAAGAGACCTGTTTGGCAGCCCGCCGTGGATGGCTGGCCGAGGATTTTTTTTGCGCGGTGCAGATGACAGGTTCCGCTAATGCTTTGTGCATTGGCGGGTTCTGGCGGCAAGGCCGAGCGGAAAAAAGGCCGGCCGGACGTCGCGGAAGGGTTGCCAAACAGGTCTGCTCTATTCACCGTATTTTCGCCCCCGCCGGAACATGGTCGTCCACAAAGACGACGCGCGCTTCGTTACCGGGCATATCGGCCGCTAAAAGCATCCCGTTTGATTCCACTCCGCGGATCTTCGCGGGCTTTAAATTCGCCACAAGAATAATTTTCCTGCCGATCAGATCATCGGGCTTGTACCATTCGTGTATGCCCGATACGACCTGCCTTGTCCCTGTGCCGTCGTCAATCCGTATTTTAAGCAGCTTATCAGACTTCGGAACCGCCTCGCACGCTATGATTTTGGCGGCTTTCAGCTCAATCTTTGCAAAATCCGCGATGTCAACAAGGCTTACGACTCCCTCAGGCTTTTTGGCGGCCTGCGCTTTCAGCGTGTCCTCGGCTTCTTTACCGGGGCCTCCAAGCGCCTCGAGCTCGTTTAGCTCCTTTTCAAGATCGATGCGCGGGAACATCGCGTCTCCGCGATTTATCTTCGGGTTTTGCGGCAGCAGCTCAAACGTTTTTGCCGACTGCCAGCAGGTAATATCGCCGCTTATTCCGAGCTGCTCGAATATTTTCGGGGCGGTTTGCGGCATAAACGGGGACAAGAGTATTCCCGCGATGCGGATAGACTCCAAGAGGTTGCAGATGACGGCTGCAAGGCGCGGACAATCCGCCTCGTTTTTCGCAAGGGCCCACGGCATCGTCTCGTCGATGTATTTGTTTGTGCGGGAGATAAACTTGAATATCTCGGTGAGCGCCAGAGGAAGCTGCAGGTCGTCCATGAGGCTTTCGACTTTTGCGGAAAGCCCCTTAGCCATATCCATAAGCTCATCGTCAACGGGTGCGGAGACGCGTTCTTTCGGAAAGCCTCCCTCAAAATATTTTAGCGCCATCGTAACGGAACGCGAGACAAGGTTGCCCAAATCGTTCGCAAGGTCCGCGTTGATGCGGTTTATCAGCGCCTCGTTCGTGAAATTGCCGTCCTGGCCGAACGGAACCTCGCGCATTAAGAAATAGCGGATGGCGTCAACGCCGTAACGCCCGCAAAGGATCACAGGGTCAACCACATTTCCCTTTGATTTGCTCATTTTATCGCCGCCGAACAAAAGCCAGCCGTGGCCGTAAACCTTTTTCGGCAGCGGCAAATCGAGCGCCATAAGCATGGCAGGCCAGATAATCGCATGAAAACGGACGATCTCCTTTGCCATGAGATGTACGTCGGCGGGCCAGTATTTGTCAAAATCGCCGTAGCTTGTGTTGCCGTAGCCAAGCGCCGTGATGTAGTTTGACAGCGCGTCGACCCAGACATACACGACATGCCCGGGATCAAACGACACGGGAATCCCCCATGCAAACGACGTTCTTGATACGCACAAATCGTCAAGGCCGGGCTTTAAGAAATTGTTCACCATCTCGTTTATCCGCGTCTGAGGCTGCAAAAATCCGGGGTTGTCCTCATAAAGCTTTAAGATTTTATCGGTGTAGTTTGAAAGCCTAAAGAAATACGCCTCCTCCGACGCCTGCTCGACGCCGCGGCCGCAGTCCGGGCATTTTTTGTCCTTTAGCTGGCTGTCGGTCCAGAACGATTCGCAGGGCTTGCAGTACGCGCCCTTGTACTCCGACTTGTAAATCTCGCCGCGCTTGTACAGCTCATTAAAAATATTCTGTATCGATTCCTCGTGGTAATCGTCGGTCGTCCTGATAAAGCGGTCGTAGCTTATATCCATAAGCTTCCACAGCTCCTTGATGCCCGCGACGATTTCATCGACATACGCTTTCGGGGAAACGCCCGCTTCTTTGGCTATGCTTTCGATTTTCTGCCCGTGTTCATCGGTCCCGGTCAGGAACATGACGTCGAACCCCTGCATTCGCTTGTACCGCGCAATCGTGTCACATACCACCGTCGTGTAGCTGTGCCCGATGTGAAGCTTCGCGGACGGGAAATAAATAGGGGTCGTGATGTAAAACTTTTTCATTTTTGTTCCTCCCGAAATAAAAAATAACCTGCCGGGAATAATCCGGACAGGTTAAAGTATACCACCAAGTCTTAATTTTATCAAGGATTATGACGCGCCGCAAGATTGACTAAATTGCAATCTTCCGCTTGCAATCCTGCGGGAAATCTGATATGATGATAAAGCTAAAATTTATGCGGGCGTTGTTTAATGGTAAAACTCTAGCCTTCCAAGCTAGCGACGTGGGTTCGATTCCCATCGCCCGCTCCAAGAGAACATCTCCATCCTAGGATGGAGATGTTCTTAAAATAGCAGGGCAAAACTCACAGCTTATGCGGCGCGTTGTACATTGTATATCAAAGGGTATATTCAATAAAATATAGAAAGAGGTCTTGTAATGCAGAATTTTGATTTCTATTCACCTGCCCGCATCGTATTTGGAAAAGACACGGAAAAAGAGATTGGCGGACTCTTAAAGCCCCATGCTTCAAAAGTGCTGCTGCATTACGGCGGCGGCAGCATCAAAAAGAGCGGGCTTTACGATGTTGTCATAAGCTCTTTGAAAGAAGCGGGCGTTGCGTTCGTGGAGCTTGGCGGCGTCAAGCCTAACCCGCGGCTTTCCCTTGTGCATGAAGGAATTGCGCTTTGCAAAAAGGAAGGCGTGGACTTAATCCTTGCGGTAGGAGGCGGCAGCGCGATTGATTCCGCAAAGGCGATTGCCATGGGCGTGTACTACGACGGCGATATCTGGGAAGTCTACGAGCAAAGTAAGCCGGTCGACAAGGCGCTGCCCGTGGCGACGATCTTAACGATTCCCGCGGCGGGGAGCGAGGCAAGCGGCGACACGGTAATCACAAACGAAGAAAAAGAGCTTAAGCTCGGCTACGGCGACCCGCATCTGCGCCCGCTTATCAGCATCATGAATCCGGAGCGGTTTTATACATTGCCGAAAGAACAGCTCGGCTACGGCGTCGCTGATATCATGAGCCATATTTTTGAGCGGTATTTCACAAACACGGTCAGAGTCGATTTAACCGACGGGCTGTGCGAGACAACGCTTAAAACCGTGATAAAAAACGCGCTGCTTGTACAGAAAAATATGCATGACTACGACGCGTGGAGCGAAGTCGGGTTTGGCGGGACCGTCGCACATAACGGCCTGTTAGGCATGGGACGCCAGCAGGACTGGGGCTGCCACATGATGGAACACGAGCTCAGCGCTATTTACGACGTCCCGCACGGCGCGGGGCTTGCCGTCCTGACCCCCGCATGGATGAAATATGTTTACAAGGATAACCTGGGCATGTTCGTTCAGTTTGCGGTAAACGTCATGGACGTTAAGGGCAGCTTCCGCGAACAGGAAGCAATCGCGCTTGAGGGCATCGACCGCTTAAGCGAATTCTTCAAGAAGCTCGGGCTGCCGTCCACTTTAAAGGAAATCGGCATTGACGAAAGCAAGTTTGAGCTGATGGCGAAGAAAGCGACCGGAGTGGAGTTCGGACATGAACACCCAATAGGCGGGCTCAAGAAGCTGTACTGGAAAGACATAGTAGAAATCTTTAAGCTGGCGAAATAAATTGCGGCGTACTATAAAAAGGAAAAGGCCCGAACGGGTCTTTTCCTTTTTATGTTTAAACAAAACCGCTGCCGTCAATCACAGCTTCCAATGATTTAAAAAGGCTTGGGCGGCCTTGCTTTGAGGCTCGTGTAACACCTGCTTTGATTCGCCGTGCTCCGCGATTAAGCCCTGCTGCAGAAAAATCACTTGATTGGCAAGGCGCATAGCCTGCGCGGGCGAATGCGTCGCGAAGATAACGGTACAGCCGGTTTCGCCGCAATAATTCAGCAGGGCCTTTTCCAAAAGATCAATCCCGTTTAAATCGGTGGACGCTGTCGGCTCGTCCAAAAGCAGGAGCTTCCTTTGTATGGCTATGATCCTTGCGAATGCGATTCTTTGCGTTTCGCCGCCCGAAAGCTTGGATGCGTCGGCGTTTATAAGGGTGCTCATGCCCACTGCTCCGATCGCGGACTTTGCGATTTCTTTGCGGTTTGGGCAAGCGTCTATCGCCATCGTTACATTCCGAAGCACTGAAAAGGAAAATCCATATGGCTTCTGCGGCATATAACCCACCGCATTTTTTCCGGCGGCTTCCGATTGAACCGTTCCCTCCGTAGGCTTGATAATCCCCGCCAGAATCTTGAGCAAGGTACTCTTGCCTGAACCGTTCGCGCCTAAAAGCGCGTACCTTTTCCCCTGTTCAAAGCAAAGCGATGGAACATCCAGCACGCATCGGCCCGTATATTCTTTCCTGACGCCTAAAACCTGGATCATGCGTCCTCCTCCTTTGAGAAGAAGTGCGCGAAGCCGTTGATCAAAAAGGCAATCAGCAACAAGACCCCTCCCAGGGCGACCGCGGTATTAAAACGCCCCATATTCGTGGCCATCATGATTGTAGTGGTCATCACACGCGTTTTATGCTGTATGTTGCCGCCTGCAATCTGAACGGCTCCGACCTCCGCGATGGCGCGGCCAAAACCTGTGAGCAAAACGGCGATCATCTGGCGCCTGCATTCGAAAAGCGTATAGCTAAGGCTCTTGGAAGGTGAAAGCCCGATGCCGCGCGCCGTTTCGGCGACCTGCTTATAACGCACGCCCACCGTGTTGGCCGTAAGCCCCGTAATGATAGGTGTAATCAGCACTACCTGAGCTGTGACCATAGCTTCTAAGGAATAAAGAAGTCTTAGGTGTCCAAGCGGCCCGCTGTTTGACAGGATCAGAAATACAATGAGGCCCCCCACAACAGGAGGCATGCCCATCAAGGTGGTTGTCACGCGTATCACGAGACCGCGCCCCGGGAATTTTAAGCATCCTAAAATCACGCCGAAAGGAATCCCCACGGCCGATGAAATCAGCACGGAGAAAAACGACATCCTCAAAGTAAGCCATATGATTTTCCGAAGCTCGTCGTCGGGCCCAAACAAAAGCCCGGCGACGTCGTTGACCGCTTGCATACAATCAATCCATAGCAAAGAATAACTGCTCGCCGTACTCCGCCATGCCGTATGCATTTATCATGTCAAGCCCTTTTTTGGAGGTCATCCATTCCATAAAAGCGTCGGCGCCCGCCTTGTTTGTGTTCTCCCAGCGCTGCTCCGATATGGCGATGATGGAATATGTGTTCTGCATTTCCTCCGATTTTTCAAGGAGTATCTCCATCGTATCGCGAAGCTCATGCGCTAAATATGTGGATTTATCGGTTAAGATATATCCGCCCGTTTCGCTTGCGATATTAAGGGACGCCCCCATGCCCTGACCGGTGCTCACGTACCAGTCTTCGCCTTCCGGCTCTATTTCGGCGATTCCCCAAATCCTCATTTCCGCTGAGTGCGTACCGGATTCATCCCCGCGCGAGACAAAGGTTGCGCCCTGTGTCTCGGAGATTTTCCTAAAAGCCTCGGATGCGTCTGTGCAGTCGCGAACGCCCGCCGGGTCGTCTGAAGGCCCTACAATTACAAAGAAGTTGTACATGAACGGCACCCTCTCCTCGCCGAAGCCCTCTTCGACGAAGTCCCTCTCGGCGGCAGGCGAGTGGGTCAAAAGGCTGTCGGCGTCGCCTGTACGCCCCTTTTCAATCGCGGCGCCGGAGCCCGCTGATGTGATTTCCAGTTTAAATCCGGTATCCTTTTCAAATTCAGGCTGCAAATACGACAACAAGCCGGAGTCGTTGACCGAAGTGGTCGTGGAAAGCCTGATTACAGGGTTTTCGGGAGCGGGTTCCGGCTCCGGTTCCGGTTCCGGCTGAGGCGCGGGTTCCGGCGCGGGGGCGGCGGCCTGAGGCTCCGGTTCGGCGGGACCGGGGTTCTGATTGCCGCAAGCGGTTAGGCCTAGCGCCAGAACAAGCAAAGCTGTTAACAGCAAGGTTAATATTTTTTTTGACTTTTTCATTTTTGTTGTTCTCTCCTCTTTTTTCTGTATTAATCTACTGCGACCATTACTGACGACGCCTTAATAACGGCGTAAGCCTCCGACCCGGCCTTAAGCCCAAGTGCTTTTGCGGAATCCACGGTGATGACCGAGGTAATTTGGTTGCCGCCGCCGATGTCGATTGTGACTACAGCGTTTACCGCTCCCTCTTTAATCTCTGCGACCTTGCCTTTTAACTGATTTCTTGCGCTCAACCTCATGATGCTCACTCCCAATTGTTTTTTTGTAAATAAAAAACGCCCCAAAGGACGTACAAAACCTGACGGCGGCAAGCCTTGTCATACTCCTTTTCACACGGAAGGCATATGCGTTTCCACATAAACCCTAGGGGGTGTCGTCAATAGAACAAACCCTAACGTTTTACCGGCATAGCAATCGCCTTAGCCCAGTAAAATCGAAGTAAATTGTAAATATATCTTATATTTTAATTTGACAAATGTCAAGAAGTTTTTGATAAATTTTTAACACATTAATTTGCCGGTGAAAAACCACGATGCAAGTCCTCCAAAACGGGAAAAGCGCCCGGCATAAGGCCCGGGCGCTTTTGATTGGATGCTTTAATTAATAATCGTCTTTTCAGTTTCTTTGTCGAACAAATGGATTTTTGACGGATCGATCGCGATTTTAAGTTCGTCGTTCGCTTTGATTACGTTGCGCGGCGAAACCCTTGCGATCCAGTTTTGGCCGGCGCTTGTGAAGTAAAGGTATGTCTCTGCGCCCATCATTTCGCTGACTTCAACCTTAGCGTCGAGTATTCCGGTTTTCGCGACGGAAAGGAACATCTCCTCGTTGTGCAGATGCTCGGGGCGGATGCCCATGACAACTTCCTTGCCGACGTAGGACTTTGCAGCCTCAATTTTTGAATCAGGCAGCTCGACCAGGATTTTTTTGCCTTCCTCGCCGAATTCCACGGAATAAGTATCGCCGGTCTTTATGACTTTTGCTTCTATGAAGTTCATCTGAGGGGAACCCATGAAGCCTGCGACAAATGTGTTGCAGGGGTTTGCGTAGAGGTTCGCGGGGGAATCCACCTGCTGGATAAAGCCGTCCTTCATAACAACGATGCGGTCGCCCATTGTCATGGCTTCAACCTGGTCGTGCGTAACGTAGATGAACGTCGTGCCGAGGCGGTGGTGCAGTTTTGCAAGCTCGGTGCGCATTTGCGCCCTTAGCTTTGCGTCAAGGTTCGAAAGCGGCTCGTCAAGAAGGAAGACCTTCGGCTCACGGACAATCGCGCGTCCGAGCGCTACGCGCTGGCGCTGACCGCCTGAAAGCGCTTTCGGCTTGCGGTCGAGAAGATGCGTGATGTCAAGGATTTGCGCGGCTTCATCCACGCGGCGTTTGATTTCGTCTTTCGGCGTCTTGCGGAGCTTTAAGCCGAACGCCATGTTATCGAAAACTGTCATGTGCGGGTAGAGAGCATAGTTTTGGAACACCATAGCGATGTCCCTGTCTTTCGGAGCCACGTCGTTGACGAGTGCGTCACCGATATAAAGTTCGCCTTCGGAAATTTCTTCGAGACCCGCGATCATTCTCAGCGTTGTGGATTTTCCGCAACCGGAAGGTCCGACCAGAATGATGAACTCTTTGTCTGCAATCTCGAGACAAAAGTCTGTGACCGCCGTTACGCCACCCGGGTATCTCTTATACATATTGCGCAGGGATAGACTTGCCATAATTTACCTCCTAACAAATTTTGCGGCCTCTGCCGCCCGTGACTCTCTACAAAATATATTTTACATGAAAAATATGCGCGAAGCAATCAGCTATATCCCCAAATTTCGAAAATAGACTTTATTGATAATATCCAGTAAAACACACCGCAAAACAAACATGTGTAAAAAATATACAAACAAAGGATATGTTTTTAGCGATATTGAATACCCGCGAGTTTCTTATACCGAAAAATGACCGGCGCATAAAACCGCTTGTTCGCATCGTAAAAATATAATATAATATGAAATTGAAAATCAAAGATGAAAAACCTTCAATAAAGGCATATATTTTACCGTCTGCATAATAGAAATCTTCGTGTTAACAATAAAGCTGTACCGTTTAATAAGGAGACAGCTAATATGCATGAGGATGACATCCGCAAGGACGCGGAATACGAAGACGACGATTTAGGCGAAGAAATAGCGGAAGAACAAAACCGGCAGCAGGAACAAATCATCGAAACAGGCGCCGTTACCCCGACAAAGGGGAAGTTTGTTATCCATTGCCTTACAATAGTAGGTCATATTGTAATTATAGACAATGCGCCAAGCCTGTGCGGTTCATACAGACGCAGCGCGGAAGCTTCCGGCGCTATTTCCAAAAAAAAATTTTGCGAAAAACAGATTATTATGTTATAATTTTTAATGTATGAATTTTTACTGTTGGCATACATGGTTACATCAGTAAATATGTGGTCACTTCCGGACAGCTTGGAGCTGTTGACAAGCCCTAAAATTTGCGATTTGGAACAGGAGAATGGAACGATGAAAGCAAAGCACAGAATTCTATCGCTCATTATCACGGTTGTAATGATCTTGAGCATGGCGCCGGCCGCGTTTGCCACTACTATCGACGAATATGGCAACAGCTTTTTCAGAGAAATAAGTTTTACAACTTATGGGGAAAACGGTAGGAGCTTCAGAGCATCATACGTCAACTATTTAGGTACGTCAACTCCAGGAAACACATTCACAACCGAGGGGTTTACCATTACCAGAGACGGTATGAATGCTTACTCAGTCGAGTACGATGATAGCATGGTTTCCTTTACTGACGATCTATACACCACACCAACGCAGATATTGAGTTTTATCTTTGCAGAAGAGCCGTCGTACGTGGAGTATTCAACAGCTGGTTCCAGCTTTGAAGACTTGCCAAAATTCACCGGTTATTCTACACCGTTTCCTAATTACACGGTACAGCAGGGTGTTGACATGACAACCCAACAACCTGTGTATTCTATAGGTTTTAATGGTTTTTATGGTACAGCCTTCCCCAATGGATATGACGGTATAACCTTAAGCTTTGGCACGGACGAAGGCACATTTAATGTCGCGTTCAGCGGCGACGGCTCAGGGTTTGTAAGCAGTACTCCCACCGCTGTTTCACCGGGCAATCCCAGCGGTTTTTTTAATGACGTTGCTGTAAGCGATCAGTTTAATATAAATGTGAAACTTGGCAGCGCCGAGGAAGCAAAAATCTTAGTTACAGACCTTTATGACACTGAGGTACCCAGCAGCGTTTTATCGGTATCAAGTACATCCCTTACCTCCGATGGCTCCTTTATCGTTACTGCCAATGAATTGGGCAATGCTGTCGTCATTGTGCGTTTCTATGATGGGGATGGCAACCGAACGGGCGGTGGCAGTCATGATAGACATTTCTACTTCTTTGTGGATCGCAGCTGGGAGGGTCCCACAACCCATCCCGGCAGTTCCGTTGGCGGCGGCGGTTCATCTGGCTCCGGCAGCAGTAATGCTGGCGGCGGTGGCGCAGCACAGACAACCCCCACGGTTCCCGCCAACGCACCGCAGACCGTGACCCAAGCGGCGGCGAATACCGCAACGCAAAACGCTGTAGCGGCGGCAATTGCGGAGGGGTCAACCACAGCCACGGCGAATATCAAAAACCCCAGCGAGATCAGCCTGTCCAATCTGCAAGCGATGGCAGCCGCCGCAACCGGCGCGGGAATGGATTCAATCCGGCTACAAGCCGACAGCATGACCGCGAATAACCGGGCGGTGGATGTGCGCATTACGCTGGATCCCGCGCAGTCCACGCAAGATTTGAACCTTTCGGCTTCTACGACAAACGCGCAAGCTACGCGCACGACAAACACATTCACACGATTCTTCAGCAATGATGTGATGACCGTTTCCCTCGGACAGCAGGGCGACTTCGGCCAGACCGTCACGATTGCGGCGCGGCTGAACCCCGAGCTTAACACAGATAATCTTACGTTTTACGCTTACGACCGGGAAACGAACACTTACAAGCAAATCCGTGAGCCGAACTACAGAATCGACTCGAACGGGTATGTGCATTTTCAAACCACACTTGCCGGGGATATTGTCATAAGTGATGGGGTTTTGTCGAGAAGGTAGAAATCCAGTTGCAGTTACAACATCATAACGCCGTTAAGTTTTGCAGCTTAACGGCGTTTTTGCCGTGCCATTTTTGCGATATTTTTTTCTGACTTCAACCTCCTGTTCTAAAGGAATACATATTCGTATGCAAGAAGGATATACTAAACACCAACGATGCAGACAAATGGAAGGAACGGTATTTATGAGAATCACCGAGATTTTCAAGTCGGAATCAGATCGTGAACGCCGTAAAGCAGTCACGGAGCTGATGATAAAACTTGAAAACAAGAAGCGAAAAGAAGCCGGGACCATAAAACCGTCAAAGGCTGGATAGGCATAAATTGATTAAGAGGCGCTAACATAGCGCCTCTTAAATTTCTGGTGTCCGGCAGAGGTTGCATTTGGCATTGTAATTACCGGCACGATGCATTATAATTAACACTAGTGCCGATATGGAGGGGCAATGTATGGTATCAGCCGCTATTTATGTACGGTTATCTGAGGAAGATCGGACTAAATTGAATAAGGGTGATGACAGCGAATCCATCACCAATCAGCGCAATATGCTCACCGATTACGCTTCCGAGCGCGGCTGGGACATCTATGATATTTATTCCGATGAAGATTATTCCGGCTCGGATGATACCCGCCCTGCGTTTAACAGGATGCTTTCGGATGCCGAAGACCGCAAGTTCAGCGTTGTGCTTTGCAAATCCCTTTCCCGCTTTGCGCGTGACGTTGCGATGGTCGAGAAATACATCAACGGGCTTTTCATCGAGTGGCAAATTCGATTTATCAGTCTCACTGACTATGCGGACAGCTCCCAAAAGGGCAGCCGAAAGAATATCCAAATCAACTCGCTTGTCAACCAATGGTACTTGGAAGACCTCTCCGAAAACATTAGAGCAACCATGACCGGCAAAAAGAAGCAAGGTCAGTATACCGGCGCATTTGCGCCATACGGTTACATAAAAGACCCTGAGAACAAACACCGGATGGTCGTTGACGACGAGGCCGCCGCCGTGGTGCGTCGAATCTACCGGCTATATCTGGATGGTTACGGCAATAAGGCGATCGCAAACCTGCTCAATGATGAAGACATCCCATGCCCGAGCAAATACCGGCTCCTGAAAGGCTTCCATTCCAACCGAAAGGGGGAGGTTGCAGAAGGGCTAAGATGGTCGGACCACACGGTTTGGCACATCCTTCGCAACCCGAACTACGTGGGGGATTTGGTGCAGGGAAGATATGGAAAGCCCTCCTACAAATCCAAGACATCAAAGGAAAAGAAAAGTCCGGATGAATGGATTGTCGTTGAAGGAACGCACGAGCCCATTGTAAGCAAAGAGGATTATGAGCGTGTTCAAGCCGCCAAAATCAGTCGTGGGCAGCATAACCGCAACGCCGGTACAAGCCGCGCTGTCTTGAATGTTTTCTCCGGGATCGTCAAATGCAAGCTCTGCGGCCGGTCGTTGGTTTTATCCGGTTCCGGCCGGTTAAACAAGGGCGCCCGATACCTGCGTTGTGCCGGAAGAAAATCCGGTATTGCTAATTGTACCTGTGCTATGGTAAAATATGAGATGTTGGTCGATGAAATCACAGTCAGAGTTCGTGAACTCATCGCTGCGTACTGTGACCCCGAGCAACTGGAAAAACACGCCCACAAAAGAGACTTTAGCGGGGAGATCACATCGCTACAGAAAGCAAAGGATCGAAACCTGTTTGAGTTGAAGCGTGTCGGCGACGCTCTCAGCAGTTCGTATATCGACAAAACAAGCGGGGCTTTGTCTGAAGACGACTTCGCCTTAATCTCAACAAACCTTCGAGATAAGCGTGAAAAACTGGAGGATGAAGACAAGCATCTTCAGTCCCAGCTCGACAAGTTATTTGAAAAGCGGAATGCCGTAGACAGGATGAATCATATCATTACACAGTACCGTGACTTTCTGGAGCTTGACCGCGACATCATCCGGGCTTTCATTGAGGTTATCCGTGTGGGTGAGCGTGACAGCGAAACAAACGACTTCGATTTGGAGATTGTCTACAATCTCTAACCACTGTCTATAACTACGATAAGAGGGCAAGTCGAGGGGCATTATATTCTGCCGCCGCAGAATAAAACGACGAAATACGAGCATGTGATACCGCAGCTTGTCGCGATACAGGAAAACCCGGAGATCCAAGGTCTTATTATAATCCTGAACACGGTGGGCGGCGACGTTGAGGCAGGGCTTGCAATCGCCGAGCTTGTTTCGGGGATGAAAAAGCCTACCGTCTCGATTGTGCTTGGCGGCGGACATTCTATCGGCGTACCGCTCGCGGTGTCGGCAAAAAAAAGCTTTATCGTGCCGTCGGCGACGATGACAATCCACCCGGTGAGGATGAACGGCGTCGTTCTCGGAGTACCGCAGACATTGTCGTACTTTGACAAAATGCAGGAGCGCATCGTGCGGTTTGTTGAGGAGAATTCAAATATTTCCGGGGAAAAATTCCGCGAGCTTATGATGAACACAGGCGAGCTTGTGATGGACGTCGGCACGGTGCTTGACGGCGAGCAGGCGGTGAAGGAAGGGCTTATTGACAATCTTGGCGGGCTCTCGGACGCGATAGACTGCCTTAATAATTTGATAGAGGAATCCCTCCCGCCGAAGGATGAGGACGAGGAAGATAAAGAGAAAGAAGACTCCGAAGCCTTGCCGGAAAAACCCCGGAAGGTAAGGCCCGCTTACAAGATGGCTCCGCCCCGTGCGGGCGGTGAAAGCTTCAGGGCTAGGCGGAAAAAAGAGGCGGCTTTGCGATACGCAAGGGCTAAAGCCGCCAATAACGCGGACGGCGGGGGAGGTGTTTGTCCTGTTAATCCATTCGGTTGCCCCTGTCCACACGCTGACTGAGCAGCAGTATCCCGAAATGCGCTTTCAGCCGTTCGAGGGCGGGTATTTAGAGGGCTTCGACACGAAAAACGGCTTTCAGATTTCCCGGTTGTGCTCGACCGACCCTTCGCTTTACCTCAAGTACGCCCCCGGGGGTATCTATCAAAAGACCCATTAGCCGGATTTCCGGCTTTTACATAAGTTAATGTGTGGAGGTCAGCTTGTATGACAGCGACAAATGCGGTGATCCAGGGAGTATTGCAGGGCCTGACGGAATTCCTGCCGGTTTCAAGCTCGGGACATCTGACGTTATTTCAATATTTCACAGGCCAGCACGAGGAAACCGGCCTGATGTTCACGGTGCTGTTACATATCGGAACGTTGTTTGCGGTGTTTATTGCGTTTTATAAGACTATTTGGAGCCTTATAAAGGAATTTGCCGCAATGATTAAGGCCACCGTTAAAATCCGTTCATGGGCTGATTTTGTCGCGTTCTTTAAACAGGCGAACCCGGAACGCCGCATGATTTTCCTGCTGGTTGTTTCCCTTTTGCCGATGATTGCTTCCCTTAGGTTTTTGGACGTTTTTGATCGTATTGTGGAAACCGGCAATATCATCGTCGTGGGCGGCTGCTTTATGATTACAAGCATCCTTTTGTTCCTGGCGGACAGTTGCCCCTGGGGCGACAAAACCGCTGCGACTATGAAATACCACGACTCCGTTATTATCGGCGTTATTCAGGCAATCGCCCCGATGCCGGGAATATCGCGCTCCGGCTCGACCATATCCATGGGCTTGCTTGTAGGGCTTAAAAAAGATTTTGCGGTTGCTTTTTCGTTTATCATGGGAATTCCTCCCATCATCGGCGCGACATTCATGGAGTACAAAAACGTATCGTCCGGCAGCCTCGGCGTCGAGCCGCTAATTGTGCTCATCGGCGTTATGACGTCGCTTGTCGTCGGGCTTTTGGCGATCTTTATGGTAAGGTGGCTTGTAAGAAGCGAACGGTTTAAGGTTTTCGCGTACTATACGCTTGTACTCGGCGTGCTGACAATAGGCATCGGCATTTTTGAACGCCTGACCGAGAATATGATACAGGGGCTTGTAATGGAGCTGCTCAATTACGTGTAAGCGAGGATGATTCATGGCGCGCAGGACTACGAAAAAAACACCGGTAAAACCGTCATCCGGGGCCGCGGAACCCCGTGGCGCCGCAAAACAGATGTGGGCGGTTATCTTGTTCGCGCTCGGCCTTTTGCTGGGGGCGCTTACGTTTGTCGAGGGCGATAAGCTCTGGCTTGAGATACATAATGTTTTGTTCAGGGCATTTGGCGTGGGGCTTTACTTTTTCGCGCCGCTTATGATATATGTAGCCGTCATCGCGGCGATGGACAAGCCGCTGCCGACCATCAGGAACAAAGTCTGGCAGCTTTTCGTTTTAATCCTGCTTATCTGTGGCGCGATACAGGTGTTCGGCGATGGAATGCCGAACGGGGACGGACTGCAGGAGTATGTCAGATACCTTTCCGACCAGGGTGTTATGCATCAAGGCGGAGGGGTCGTGTCCATGCTGTTCGGCATCCCGCTGATAAAGCTGTTTGACGAATCGGGCGCAAAAATCATCATATCGCTGTGCATCTTTGTGTTTACGATGCTGGTTACCGGCTCGACGCTCATCGGGCTATTCAAATCAGCTATAAAGCCTGTGAAAGGCATAGAAAACGCGTATACCGCAGCCGCCACGGAGCGGGAGGAAAAACAAAAGCTGCGTGAAGCGTCGCCGCCTCCTGTCTTCGATAAACCGAAAAGGCTGCCGTTTTTTAAGAAGCCCTCTGAAAGCCGGAGGTTTGACATTGACGTCGATATTTCAGGCGACTCGGTGATTACCGAATACGAAGACATGGAGCAGCCGGAAGCAACCGCCGAAATGCCGTGCCATCCCGTAGTTTCGAGCGGCACGGCGGTCAGGCGCACGGCAAGGGAGAAGCTGCTTGGGATTGATTCCCCCGTCGAATACATATCGCCGGATGAATTCGTGCCGCGTACAGCCCCCGGCCAGCAGCAACAGGACGAGCCTCCGGTTCGGCGGCATTCGCTTGACGACGATATTTTGCAGGCGGAGATTGAGGAAACCGACGGTATAGGCGACGTGATAGAAAAGTTCGTGGCGCAGGGCCTAGACAAAAGCCGGATTGCAAAAGACCACGAGATTGCCGACATCGAACCCGACGAAAGCGATTTCGACGACGACGCCTTAACTGCGGACGATTTTTCAGGCGGCGTTGATTTTGTGTCGGCGTCACAGGTAAGGCCCGTGATTCCCGAGGCCGCGGCGCCCGGTCCGGTGATGACAATCCCGGCGTTTGAGGCAAGAGATGAGACGGACGAGCTATACCTTTACAAGAAGCCGCCGTTAAGCCTGCTCAAAAAACCAAAGGGCCCGGGCAGCTCAGACATCTCCGACGAGCTTAAAAGCAACGCCGAAAAGCTCGTAAACACGCTTAAAAGCTTCGGCGTACAGACGCGCATCACCGATATTTGCAGGGGTCCCGCCGTTACAAGGTACGAGCTGCAGCCCTCCGCGGGTGTGAAAATCAGCAAAATCACGGGGCTCTCAGACGATATCGCCTTAAACCTCGCGTCAGCCGGAATACGCATTGAAGCTCCTATTCCGAACAAGTCGGCGGTCGGCATCGAAGTGCCGAACAAAGTCATAAGCATTGTTTCAATCCGCGAGATTATTGATTCCGCAGAGTTTCGCGACGCGGGCTCCAGCGTTGCTTTTTCGCTTGGCAAGGATATTGCCGGAAACATCATGATCGCCGACATTGCGAAAATGCCGCATATGCTCATCGCGGGCTCCACGGGCTCCGGCAAGTCGGTGTGCATAAATTCAATTATAATCAGCCTTTTATACCGCTCCTCACCCGAGGACGTAAAGCTTTTGATGATTGACCCAAAGGTTGTTGAGCTCGGCGTATATAACGGGATACCGCATCTGCTTGTGCCGGTCGTCACCGATCCTAAAAAGGCGGCGGGGGCCCTAAACTGGGCAGTTGCCGAGATGCTGCGGCGGTATAAGGAATTCGCCGATAATTCCGTGCGTGACCTGATCGGCTATAACCGGCTTGCCAATACAAACAGCGAAATCAGGCGAATGCCGAAAATTGTCATTATCATCGACGAGCTTGCCGACTTGATGATGGCCGCACCCGGCGACGTCGAGGATTCAATCTGCCGGTTGGCGCAAATGGCGCGGGCCGCCGGAATGCACCTTGTCATCGCGACGCAAAGGCCGTCGGTCGACGTCATTACCGGCGTTATCAAGGCAAATATCCCGTCGCGGATCGCGTTTGCCGTGTCCTCGCAGGTGGACTCGCGGACAATCCTCGACATGGGCGGCGCAGAGAAGCTGTTAGGGCGCGGGGATATGCTGTTTTATCCTGTTGGCGAGTCAAAGCCGCAGCGCGTTCAGGGCTGCTTCGTGACGGACGCCGAGGTCGAAAAGGCCGTCGAGTTTATAAAAGCGGCCGAGCAGCCGGATTACGACGAGCAAATCGCGGAGCAGATCGACAGCCATGTAGTCGCGGAAAAATCGCAGGGCGGCAAGAAAGATAACGGCGGCGGGCTCGACGACGAGGACGAAATGCTGCCGCAGGCAATCGAGTGCGTCGTGGACGCGGGGATGGCGTCGACGTCGCTGTTGCAGCGAAGGCTGAAGCTCGGGTACGCAAGGGCTGCGAGAATCATCGACCAGATGGAGGAACGCGGCATCGTAGGCCCGTTTGAGGGCAGCAAGCCGCGGCAGGTGCTAATCACAAAAGACCGCTTAATCGAAATGAAGTTGCAAAAAGATTCAATAAGATGAAAGCAGCAAGCGCCGCCCGTTATCAAAACGGGCGGCGCTTAAAAATTTCCCCTTGCAAATTGTCGTCTTATGGTTTATAATGTGTGCTACAAACAAAAAGGCAGGCAGGCCACGGTGTTACAAGCACCGTGACCCTGACAGGGAAGCTAGAGACTTCCATGCCAATCGCTTTACAGCGACACCCGGTAATATTATACCCTTGGTCTTTGCATTTGGCAAGCTGTTGGGGTATTCTGTTTGCTTATGGGCGCAGGTATGGATTTTCCGTATCTGCGCCTTTTGTTTGTCTACATAGATCGCGCGGGTAAGATAGACGTCGTTTTACCGGCGCGGAAAACAAAACAAGATAGAAAAGGGAGACAGAAGAAATGCGAAAAATAACAATCCGGGCGGTGTGTTTTTGCCTGACAGTCGTGCTGTGCGTTGGTCTATTAGCCGGCGCGGGAATTTCAATCTCAAAATGGTTTCAGGGCATCTATATTGGCGCGGTTGCGGGAACATCGGGGGTGACCGTGAACTTGGTAGACGCCGAAGCGGACGGAACTCCGGGCACAACCTCAACCAAGATAAATTTAACGTTTGACGAAGAAGTTGAAGGGCTTACCGCCGGAGATATCAAGATCGAGTCTATGGGCGGGGATGTTAATGTTCTTGATGCCAGCCCGGGCAGCCCGGGCAACACATGGTCTATAGACATTACGGTTATCCAAGAAGGCGATGTCGAGGTTAGCGTAAAGAATTTCGGCGATTATAAATTTAAAGGATCGATACCCGTCACGGTTTACAAAAAAGCCGGCGACGGCCCACCACCATCGGAGACCGTGCCAGTGAATTTGGAAAAAGCCACAGCGGTAGGAACTCCGGGCACAACCCATATAGAGTTTAAGTTTGACGAAGATGTTGAAGGGCTTACCGACGGAAAGATCGAAATTAAGTCCGATAGCGGAGCCGCCACTGTTGTTAAGGACAGCTTGACCGGCGAGGACAAAGAATGGTCTATAAAGATTAATGTTACCCAAACAGGCGATGTCAAGTTTAGCGTAAAGAATTTCACTTTCGACAATGTCGAGTATGAATTTACCGGAAATCCGAAATCCGTCATGGTTTACAAAGCCGAGGATGAGGATAAGGAACCCAACGGCGATCCCGATCCAAAAGAACCGGATGAATCGGGCGAACATGACCGCCCGATCAACCCACCATTCTACCCGGGCAACCCGAGCAGCTCGTCCAGCTCCGGCGGAGGCGGCGGCGGCAGCTCCGGAGGCGGTGCGTTCTCGTCGCAGACCGGTCCGAGCGGCGGTGCGCGAAGCGGCAATGTTTCCGCGGGCGGCTCCGTTAACACAACAGCAGTCGTGAACGAGGCCCGTGCGGCGGCCGGGAGCGGCAGGGCGAACGTCACCGTGAAAAACGCAACGTCCATTTCGCCCGATACGTTAAGGCGGCTTGCGAGCCTTTCCAGAAGCACCGGCACGCCTGTAACGGTTAGGGCCGACACGACGCTTCCCGGCGGCGGCATCGAAGCGCGGCTGTACATTAACCCGGCTGATTTCGCGGGACGCGAGACAGATCTTAATCTCACCGTCCGCACAACAGGCGCGCGGGTCGAGGCGCTGAAGGCACAGCTTCAAGGCCAGTTCGGCAGAAACGCTGCAGTCATAAGGTTCGACCAGACAGGCAGCTTCGGCGCGACGATTAAGGTAGCGGTCAGGGTTGACTTAGGAAACCTTGACACGGATAACCTGAAATTCTATTCCGTCAGCTCTGACGGTACGGTCAGGGAGATTCAGACAACCTACAGGATAGACAGCAACGGCTTTTTGCATTTCAGCACCCCGCGCGGCGGCACAATTGTCGTCACCAACAGGAACGTGTAAGCATTTAAGCCGGCAAATGATACGAACGCGCCGCCCGTTATCAAAACGGGCGGCGCGTTTTCTTGATTAAAATCTCCTACTTAACCGTAAACTCGCTGCTGTAAATAACGTAACCGGGCATGTGCCCCTCCGCGGAAAAGCTCGTCACGATACGGTAGTCGCCCTTCGGCAGCTTATCGGAATAAACCCTTAAATAATAATTGGTTTTCGCTTCGGAGCGCGGCGCAACCGTGTATAAAGGCAAATTCCAGCCGTAATTGTCTTCGCGGTCAGGCTCGTGATAAAGGCCCCATTTGCCGTTCGTCTTCCTCTCAAGTATGAACGGCTCGCCAAAGCCAAGCTCCAAGGCGGTATTGTTCGTCCATGTGGCGGCGACAAATTCGGTATTTGCGCTCACGGCATCAGGCACGGTCAGCGTTATGCCCTCCGGCTTGCCGAGCTCGCCCTTGCCGAACACGCCCGCTATTTCCTGAGCCGTCCACCTGCGTCCCGGCGCGATCTCCGAGACAAGGGCAAAGCTGTATACGGGAGGATTCGCCTTGTTGTTAACGGCCCGGTACCATGCGTTCATAACCTGCCCGGGCTGGTAGCGGGCTGTGTTGAGCCCCGGATCATTGAGGCGGACAACGGCTTTTTGCGGCTGATACCGATACCATTCGCGCGGCCCGAGCATCAGCACCTGAAGCTCGTTTGCGTCCAGTTGTTTTTCAACAACAAACTGGATCTGGCGGTGGAAGCTGGACGGTGGCTTGTCCGTTCCGCTCCAGCTTGTCCAGCTTGGGCCGGGAAACCACTTGTCGCCGTAGCCGAGAAGCCGGACGGTGCGAGCCGTGCCCCCGCCATACATGGGAGGTGCGCTTTCCCTCCACTCGCCGTCGCCCCGGTCGATGATTTCAACGCGCTGTAACGGCTTTATACCGCTTGCGTTTATGCTTTTCCCGGCTTTATCAAAAATTTTTGTGCCGCTGCCTATTTTAAATTGCGTCTGGCCTCTGGCGATGTATTCTTCGTCGCCGTAGTACGCAAGCCCGCCCTCGACATAGACTGTCATATTATTTTTGTTTACCGTCAGCACAGTGCCGATAAATGTGTTGGGGCTCATGCTTACGTCGCCGCCGCTGCGAAGCGGAATCCTGCTGCCTTTCATTTGGATTTTCTCAACGCTTATGATTTCAAGCTCGCGGAAATCGCCGTAGTCAATCATCCGGTAGGTAAAGGTGACGTCGACCTCCTGACCGGGCACGAGCAGGTGCGAAACCAGGCTGCCGTTGCTTAAGAGTATTTCAGCGCCGCTGTGGTTAAAAACCTGTAACTGGCGCGCAACGTCGCTTTTGCGCGGCATTTTAAACGGGCTGAACCAGACGGCGATAAACCTGTCGTCCGGAGAGGTGCCGCCGTCGAGGATATGCGCTGATTTCGTCATGGCGGCGGGCGCCGACCCGGTCCGGCGGTCGTCGGCCATGCCCGTGTCCAGCGCGGATACCGGCAAGACCGCCAGTAATAATGCTAAAAACACTGTCAGTAAAAGCTTCAAGTTATAAGCTCCTTTTTATAGCCTGTATTCATCCTATTTTAGGGGTGTACGGGTACGGCTTCACGCGCCTTTTCACAAGCGCCGCAAGGTAGCCTGCAAGCATGCATGCGGTAGCGGTGAGTATCACATAAACCTCGGCGTTCAGCATGGAATCGTTCAGCGCATCCACAAGCACGCCTAAGGGAACATAGCTCAACGCGCCGCCGTAATCCCTTAAAAAGACATACGCCGCGGTGCCGAAAACCGATATATAAAAGAAATAATAGACGATAAGGTTTATGCCGGTGTAAAAAAGGATAAACGAAAACGTTTTGCCGGGATTTGGGTAAGCCGCAAGATATGTCGTAAATCCGAGCCCCAAAAGAAATATCAGCGCAAAAACCCATCGCATCAACATAAAAGGCGGGTTCCCGCTGTTAATAAGCTCAAAAAACAGTGCCGGCAACAAAAACAGTGCGTAAGCGAGATAATATTTGCGCATATGATTTACCTTCCTCGTTGTTCAGGGTGCACGCCGCCCTTTTTTAAAGCCTCGTCAACGTCGCTGCAAATAAACTTGTACATATCGACCGACATAGAAAGGTACCTTTGGATGTCCTCTTTCCCGATATCAAGCGGGATATCGGCGGGGTACCGCGTTTCTATGTAGCACCGGTTTAAAAACGCGCTTTCGTCAAGCCATTTTGCAAAATGCTTGTCGTAGCGCATGGCGCGCTTTATGAGCCACGAAAGGTTATGCCCATCGACTAAAATGTCGCTTTTCAGCAGGATATATGCTTTTAGCGCCTTTTCGATTGCCTGCTGGCAATGAAAGGCCGCGGCGCCGTAGCATTCGGCCTCTCCGCTTAAAACGGTCGCGCAAATCATATCATCGGACGCCATTTGAAGCCAGTCGTAAAACCGTTTCGAATCGGTGTCGCTGTGGAAGTTGCGCCTACTCATGCACAAGCGCTCCAGTCTCAAAAACCTTTTGCGCGAAGGAGCCCTTGCGTTTTGTAAGCTCGGACCATTCCTCCGGAGTGTAAAGCACGATGTCGTACGGAACTTCACAGTCTATACTGCGGTATATTTCGCGCTGGATTTCGTCGCGGTCCTCGCATTCTATAATCACGCATAGCTTAAAGCCTGCCGTTTTGCCCTTAGACCCGAGTTTGTTGCTAAATAAGTAGATTTTATCGGGCTTAAAAGCTTTGGTTATATTCAGCACAACGTCTGTGATTTCCTGCGGAAGCCGCTTGTTTTCCGTCATGTGCTTCCCCCCTTTTTAAAGGATGATAAAGATGCGTTCTATAGTATTATACCCTTGATATACAATGTGCAACGCGCCTCATAAGCTGTGAATTTTTCCCATTTGCTTCGTTATCGTCCTCATAGGGCGTCAGCCCAATTTCGTCCTCTGCCTTGCAAAAGAAAAAAATTCACGCTTTGAGGTCGTAGAGTTTTGCCCTGCTATTTTTATGTCAGAGCAAGGCAAAAAACGCAGTAATACTGACGTATTGCGAGTATTTTTAACGCCGCTATGGCACAAAAATAGGGGGCAAAACCGCGTTGTACATTGTATATCAAGGGTACCATTATTTTATATATCTATGATACCGGCTATGATTCTTTCATCCTCTTCGCCGTCTTGCAAATCAATGGTAATGGATAAATCGCCGAGCTTTCTAAGACGCGGCGTCGCCGTATCGCCGGGGGAGTTGCCCGCTGTGATGCACCTTGTGCCGTCATCAAGCTCAACGCATGTGCCGGATGGGTACAGCGACACTAAGCCGCTGAAAACCTCAAAGACGTCCGGGTCGAATAACAGCCCCGCGTTTTCGTCCATGTAATTCATGGAGAAGGACGGGCTGCTCTGGCTTCTAAACGGCCGCTTCGAAGTCAAAGCGTCATAAACCTCGGCAATGGCGATTATCCTGCCGTAAAGCGAAATCCCGTCTCTTTTCAGCTTGCCGGGATATCCTGTGCCGTTATAACGCTCATGGTGCTGAAGCGCCCCCATACACGCTTCAATCGAAATATCAAAATTTTCTCGCAAATACTCAAAGCCTATCTGCGAGTGTGATTTTATGATTTCAAACTCCTCTTTCGTGAGCTTGCCGCGCTTGTTGAGAATAGATTTCGGGATAAAAATATTGCCCACGTCATGCAAAAGGGACGCCGTTCCAAGCTCATAAAGCTGTACGCGTCCAAGACCGGATTCAATGCCGATGAGAATCGACAAAACCGCCACGTTGACGGCATGGTAATATTTATAATAATCAAAGGATTTTAAATCTATTACGTCTACTATGCGGTTTTGGTTTTTCAGCAAGGCGTCGATGATTGGCATAATAATATCCATCTGCTTATCGCGCGTATCCTTCGCGGGCGCACCTCCGCCCTTTTTCGCGCGCAGCTCGGCTTCCGCAAAAAAGTCTCTCGTTGCACGAACCGCGTTTATACGCATATCATGCGGGATGATATCATCGGGCTCAATCCCCTTTGAAAGCGCGTCGTCAACATACACGCCGGCATAGCCCAGCTCGTCCAAAACTTCCAGGTCCTGCGCGCTAAGAACTTCGCCCGCGTCTTTTAAAACCTCGAACGCAAGCCCGTAAAAAGGAATCCCTAAAGCCATGCCCTCTTTTAAATGTTCCGTTTTTATGTATCGCAAAGCCAAATCCCCCCATCATTAAAGCATAATCATAGTATATAAGTATACAGGATTTAAAAACGTTTTGCAATCAGCAAGACAAAAAGAATGCGGGCGCACAGCTTAAATATAAGCAATGCGCCCAAAAAAAGAAATAAATAAGGGGTAATTTAAGCGGCGTGGCTTGAAACACAAAAAAGCTCGAATCTAAAGCTTAAGTCCACGGCTTCGTAATAATTTAAGATTACCGACGAAAATGCGTCGCTGTCTTCCAGCGCGTCCACGAAAACATTTAATTCGGATTCTTTCTCAGCGTCGCCTGTAATGCGCAAATCGCGGCCGGAATACGCAAAGCTTTCTATCGTGATTTCTTCCGGCAGGCTCTGAAGAATCGCCATAAACGTAGAAGCCTCGTTTAATGGGATAAACTCAAAATTGATGTACGCCGCGGCAAGCGATCCTGCGAACTTTATGACAAGCAATACGCCCTGCGCGTTGTTTTCCAAAAGCTCCGGGAAATCGACGGGCTCCTGCCGCACGAGCATGGAGACGGCCTTGCTTTGCCGGTAAAACCGGGAATTTACAAAAGCCTCGACAAAAAAAACCGTCGTTAATATGATAATGGCGCACAAAACCGCCGCAGTGGACACGTCTTTTATTTTAATCATTTTCATGTTCATCATACCACACCGGTTTATCGAACTTTGTCGAATTTTGTCGCAAGGCTTAGAAGCTGTGGTCAGTACTCGCCGGCAGCGTATAAAATAGCGGAAATCGCGCAGACGGGAGCGGTTTCGCACCGCAATATCCTCTGGCCTAAACGCGCGGGATGAACGCCTTTCGCGGCGGAGTAAAGCGCCTCCTCCTGCGAGAAGCCGCCCTCGCTTCCGGTCATGATGGAGATGCTGTCATATCCTTCGCCCAAGATTTCACGAAGCGGAGTCTTTGCGTTTTCAAAAAACAAAACCGCAAGCTTTGATTTTCGCATGCTTTCGATTGCCGCCTCAAACCCGCACAGCGGCAATACCCGCGGGATAATCCCGCGCCCCGATTGCTTTGAAGCCTCAAGCGCAATCCTTTTAAGCCGCTCAATCTTTTTTTCGGCGTCACGCGAATCCCAGCGGGAAACGCACCGCGCGGTCAGTACGGGGGTTATTTCATAAACGCCAAGCTCTACCGCCTTTTGCACGATCTGCTCCAGCTTGTCGGATTTCGGCAGCGCCTGGTACAACGAGATTCTAACCGCGGGCTCGCCTTTGGACGGCTCCTTTTGAAGCACCGACGCGGTTACAAGCCCCGGTGAGATTTCGACGACCTTACACCTGTAATCGAAGCCGCTCAAATCGCAGGCCTCAAACACCTCGCCCACCCGCATGCGCAGCGAACGCGACATGTGCCTTGCGTCATCCCCGGTAATCCTTACGGTATTATCAGCAATATCGCTTGTGAAAAACCTCGGCATCGCGTCACTCCTTCATGCTTTTATACAATGGACCACGGCATATGAATCAAAACCGGGCGCGTGAGATTGACTTGGAATCAGGAAGAATCATGGGCGCGGCATGCGTTCGGCTTCAAGCTGCTACAGCGGCCTGTATCTTGCGGAAAGCCTCTTTTCCATGAGCCATCCAAGCGATTTTTCAAGCATGATGCCATGCCGCGTGTCGGCGCCGTAGCTGTAGGTAGTCTTTATCGCAAGCTCTAAAAAGCCGGAGGCTAAGTCAATCGCGATTGGCAAGCTCCCGCCGGTCAGAAGCGAGCCTGTGGCGACGGAGGCGAATATATCGCCGGTACCGGGGTACGTGACGGGCACATATTCGCAGTCAACGCGCCAGTAAGCTCCGCGCTCCCTGTCGTAGCCGATGTTCGCAAACGCGCCATCCGAGAGCCTGACGCTTGTCACGGCGACGAAGCGCGGGCCTTTTTCGCCAAGCCTTGCCAAAATGCTTCTGGCTTCGGTGACGGAAAGCGGCGCGTGGTCATAATCCTTGTTTAAAAGCATGCAAACTTCCGTTAAATTAGGCGTGATGACGTCCGCCTTTTCGACAAGCTCGACCATCCGCGCGCGGATTTCCTGCGTACATGTGCGGTACGGCTTGCCGTGATCGCCCATGACCGGGTCCACGACCAAAAACGCATCCGGGTATGCCGCGAAAAATTCAAGGCAGCGGTCGATCTGGCCGACGCTGCTCAAAAACCCGCTGTAAACGCAGTCGAACAGAAAGCCGAGGCTTTTGTAATGGGTGAGAGCCTGCTGCATATAGTCGGTCAAATCCCTAAGGACGACGTCGCCGAAGCCGCCCGTATGCGTGGACAATACAGCCGTCGGGACAGGACACGCCTGAACCCCCATTGCGGAAAGCACCGGCAGGATCACGGAAAGCGAGCACCGGCCCACGCCTGAAATATCATGGATTGCAGCGACGCTGGGTTGATTTTTGTTCATGCCATTGTTCCTTCTTTACCCTTAGATATACAATGTATAACGTTGTACATTATATATCAAGGATATTATATAAATATGATTACAAAAAAAACCAAGATTAATTATTAAAACTGCGGATAAAATATTTACACAGATATTTATAAGGGAGGTTACCACGCAATGGCAAGAAGAACAAACGCCGCCATAACAACCGCCTGCATAGGCATGGCTGTGGGTGCGGCGGCATATATGGCATCAAGCGGCAAGGCCGGCAAAACAAGGACAAAAAAGCTTAAGAAATCAACAGGCAAGGCGCTTCGGCATGTCGGGGAGTTTATCGACAACGTCTCTTACATGGTGAAGTAACTCTTAAGAATTATCGCCTGCGGCGAAAACCGCAGGCGTTTTGCATTTGTGCCTATATCCCGTGTTCGCTTAAATATTTCTTTGCGCTTTTTAACAGCTGCTTGTCGTTATAATAAGTCAAAAATTCATGTGCCGACGATAAATCAACCCATTTTATTTCGCTTACTTCCTCCACTTGAATGTTGGTGGTTTTATTCTCGGCGCAGCCCAAAAAGTAAACGACGTCTTTGCGGACGCCGGGCTTTGGCGAATAGGAGACCTTTTCCCTGAAATCCTCACAAATTGCTATCTTTATGCCGGTTTCTTCAAAAACCTCGCGCCAAGCGGTCTCTCGCTCCGTTTCGTTGTCCTCGACATGCCCTTTTGGAAACGACCAATGACCGCCAAGGCGATGCTTTAAAATAAGCAGCTCCGTCTTATAGCCGTCCTTGTAAAGCACAAGCGCGCCGCATGACTTTTCCTTTGTCATCGCCTCATCTCCTTTTGAGAGCTTTATGCCAACAGGCCCTAATATGTTATCATATCATTTTTTCGCCGATAACTCAAGCATTTCAGCACTATTTCTTATTGTATGGAATAAATACTGCTGTCCGAGCCCCGCGACGTCCTCGATCCCCGCCGGTATTCCGTCCGGATAAAAACGCTCCATAACCCGGTTTATCCAAACGTCGCGAGGAACGCACTCCGCGCGGCCAAAGCCGTAAAGCAAAGCGCACGCCGAAACCTTGGGCCCGACGCCGCTTATCGTCTGTAAATGTGCGTCTGCGTCTTGAAGCGTCATGCCGCCGATGCTTTCAAGCGAAATTTCTTTTGACGCGATCTTTCTCGCGGCGTCAAGTACATACTTTGCCCGAAACCCGCTTTTTACCGGCGCCAAATCAAGCTCCGTCAGCTTCGCAAGCGTTTCGGGGCCCGGAAACGCAAAGCCGCCGTCTATTTTTTCGCCGAAGTTTTCACAAAGCCGCAAAACAAGACCGCGTATGCGCTTTATATGATTGTTCTGGCTTAAAATAAACGAGCAAAGCGCTTCCCACGGCTCCTGGTTTAAAACGCGCATTCCCGGCGTGTAAGAGATCGCGCGGCGCATCACATCGTCCTTTGACAGCTTCTCCTTTACCATACCGTAGTCGCGCCCGAAATCAAAATAGCGGTACCACACCTGATCAAATTCGTCTTGAGAGACGCCATAAAAAATAAGCGTCGTGCCGTCTTGCCGAAGCGTCCTTGCGTATTTCGATACAATCCCATGCCATGCGCCGTCTTTTAGCTTCTCCCACCTGAAGCATTGCCCCGACTGAAGTATATCGTCAAGGCAGAAATTACCGGCGCCTGTTACGACAATATTTTCCCCGGATTGCTCGATTTTTATATAATCCATTATTTTTTACCCGCTTAAGTTTTTTGTAAAGGCAAATCAACTATTTGTTATTTTTTTGCCTTATACATTGATTATGAATAATATATTTTTAAAAAATTTTTATTCCACACGCCGGAAAGAGCGTTTTCCACACTTTCAACCGAGTTTTCAACGATTTTACCCTGTTTTTGCGTTTACGCCTCGTATAATATACAAATACGGGCTGAATATCTGCTAACGCTTCCTATTTAAAAAAACTTTCCGATTTTTTAAAAATACAAAATATATACTTAAAATTGCTTGTCAACTACTACAATTTGTTATTGTATATTTATCCGTCAAGAATTTCCCATATTTTTCGGAACCGGAATATCACAATTCATATTTGCCTATAATTTAGGCGATTAAAAACATGGGGGAAGTTCATATGGTAAAGGGAGTCAACAAAAACGTAATTGAAATCTGCGACACCGGCAACGATTACTTTGAGCGCGTTATATTATTTGTGCGTCCAGGCAACGCCGCCAATTGCGACAGCGACGCACTTCGCCTGCAAGCGGACCAGTTTTTGACAGGGCTTAAGGTCCGGTCGTGGTGGCGCCCCCGCAGGAAAACTTTTTTTGCTGCAATTCGGATGCTCTCTGCGGCTGCGCTGGGCGCCGCAGCCGCCTGCGCCCTGCTGATTTACTAAGGTCTGTTGACATAAAGCGAACAGACGCTAGTGCCTCATTTTCTTCAAAAACCTGATATCCTTGCCGGTAAACTCAAGCGCGCGGCAGCCGCCCATAAGCCGCGACAGCATGCGCGGGGCATACTTTTGCTCAATCTCTAAGGGTTCAAGGTTTGTGCTGATAATGGTCGGCCGCGTTTCAACAAGCCGCGAGTTTACGATATTATACAGTATTGACGATGAAAACTGCGTGATAAACTCAGAGCCCAAATCGTCAAGCACAAGCAGGTCGCAGGAAAGCACGCTTTCCATATCGCGTGAATACTGCTCTTTCGCCTCCTGTGAATATGAAAATTTAAGCGTCTCAAGCTTGTCCGTAAGCTTTTGCACCGGGGTATACAAAACCCCGTAGCCAAGCCCTGTAACGACCCCCGCCACGGCAAGGGACATATGCGTTTTGCCAAGCCCCGTATGCCCCAGCATCAAAAGGCTTTCGGAAGTCTTTGTGAATCCCTGCGCGTATCTCTTGCAAAACGAATGGATACCGGCCATATGCGCGCGCGGGGACGCCCCGCCGTCCGCCGGAGTTTCCGGGTACATCTCCACGCTGAAGTTTTCAAAAGAGCAGTTCTTTAGCTGCGAAACCTCGCTTAGCTCGGCGTATGCCCTCTGCTTTAGGATTTCGCTAAAACACCTGCACATCTCAGACTCCCGCCAGCCGCTGCCGCCGCATATTTCGCATGCGGCCCGCTCCTTTAAATAATCCTCCGGGTAGCCGGACGATAAGAGCAGCGACGCTCTTTCTTTTTGCAGCGCAAGGCTCTTGTCGCGCAGTGCGCCGATTTCATTTTTGGCGTTTTGCGGCGACAATATCACTGTTTTTGTCACTTTTCTGGCGGTTTCCGCCATCTCCTCCTGGATTAGCGGGATACGCGGTATCTTTTTTGCAATCTCATCGTAACGCGCGGCGTTTCGCTCACGCGCCGCGTCACGGCGCCGCGCAAGCTCCTCCTGTGCGTATTTATACACCTGCTTCGTATAGCCCATTTAAAATATCCCCTGTTTCAGCCGCTGCTCAAGCTCGCCTAAGTCGTAAGACGACTCCTTTGCTTTGGCTGCGGCTTTTTGCTTGTCCCTCGGTTTTTTCTTGTCGCCCAGCGCTTTTTCCGGCGTTTTGATATTCTCCTCATGCCAGCTTGATAAAATCTTGTTGATATACGAAAACGAGAGCTTGTGGATCGCGTCGACGGTGCGTTCGAACGCGAGTACAATCATCGGCACGTCAAAGCCGTAATCGTTAATCCATGTGCTTATATAATTTTTTTCTTTTGATGAAAGGTTTCGGTCAAATATTCCAAACGCAGATTTGATGCGGCTTTCATTGCCGGCCGCCTGCTTCAGCCGCTGGATTTCGGCCTCGGCCTGCTCGTGGGTCTCGATTTCCTTTTCGTACCAAGACGACGCGACCTTCTCGATATACGGCATGCCCGTCTTGCCTATACCGGCGCAATATTGCAGCACCATCAGGATAATATCGGGCTTCATGCCATAATAGCTGTAAAGCGCGGTGATGGTTTCCGTCGCGACGAAATTGAGGGTCTTTCCCAAAACGGCCTGGGATTCCTGCAAAAGCCAGCCGATGTTTTCATCCCCCGCCGAAAGCTCGCCGATTTCGCCTCGCGCCAGCTTCCTGCGCTCCTTAGACAGCGTCGTAATCTTGCGCTCACTTGAAGGCACAGGCTGCTCCTGCGTGTTTTCCTGTACATATGTTAACGCCGGAGGGCAAGCCTCGCCGCTGAGGATACCGGCGCTTATGAGCGCGTCAAGCGCTTCCCCGACAATTGTTTCGGGCTTGCCGACCATCGCCGAAATCGCCGGAGCCTCAAGGGCCCCGTCGTATCTTAGCAATACTAAAAGCACGCGCAAAGGCACGTCGCCAAGCATTTTAAGATGTGTGTCCACAATTTCGTTCGGCACCGCAAACACCGCGCGCCACATGCCTTTTTCTACCGTATACGCCAAAATTATCCGCCCGCTTTTTTAAGTTATGGTAACCATTATAATACCATAAAGCACAGCCCCTTTGCAAACAATTGCCGAATTGTGTTCAGTGTGTTAATTTTATGCCGTTTTTATTGAAAACAATACGGGAATGTGGTATCATATGCGTTAGATATTTGTATCTTTGCGAGGTGAGCATGGCTTGAAAAAATTTATAGCGCTTTTGATTGTATTTATCATGGCTGTAAATCTGACGGCGGCCGCCAGATCATCTGGGTTTTACGGTCCGGGAGAAATCACGGTCGAAGCCCAAAACGGATATTTTTTTGACTACGATAACGCGATTCTTGTCGATAACCACCGGACAATCATAGAATTCAACTACGACGAATTTTACGCGGGCAGCGTGCTTTACTTGCCGATTATGGTTCATGTGAACCAGACCGGCGTCGCGGCGCTTGTAACCGAGAACATGTGGCGGACCGATAACGTCGGCGTAAGCTCAAAGGTTTTGCGCGGCCGCGAGTTCGTGGAGGAAATCGAGGTGGTCGACGGAAGGCGGGAGAGGATTAACGGGCTTCCCGCCACAAGGTTTGTAAAGATACCGCTTGTCGGGCATTACGAAAGCTTCGGCATGGATGAAATCCTCATGGAGTTCGTGCTGTCGGTGCACGGCGTGGGGGAGCTTGCCTCGCGCATAAACTTCACGGGCTTCATCAGGAACCGCAGCGTGCTTGTGAACCGGTCCTCGGCTTTTCCGGTAGGATATCCCACGGCGGTGCAGGTGTCGCCCATATTCAACGGCGAGGTCACCTTTGATTTTGGCGAGAACATCCGGTACACAAACAGGGTAAGCGCAAGGGACCGGTACATTTTCAGCCTTTCGCGCGTGCCCGACCCCGACATCGTCAAGATGAACACCGAAAGAAATACATACATGGAGTTTTACAATTTCAGGGGGACGCTTGATACATTCCGCACATGGGGCGACCTTGAGATACCTGTTCCGCGCGATAAGCTTTCGCGCGGGCGCAACCAGCCGGAAGAGCTTTACGTTTACAGGATTACGGGAGAATCCTTAGAATCGATGGGGCCCGACGAGGTGTCGTTTCATTCAAGGACAAACAAGCTTACAATCAGCACAAATACGCTTGAAAATTATGTTGTCTCAAACGTCGCGCTGTTTAGGGATTTTGAAAACGAGGACAATATCGACATTTTAAGGACCGGCTACGCGCAGACGCCGGAGGACGAATACGCGGAGGAAGAATTTGAAGATATTCCCGACGAAGAGTTTGACGACGGTTTCGTACCGCCGCCGCCAGGAGGCCCGGTGGGGGATTTGTTCCTATCGAGCTCCGCGGCGGCGCAGGCTGCCTTAGACGGCCTTGACGGCGATGAGGGCGAGGATAAAGACGAAGATAAAAGCGGCGGCGATGTGACCGTAGAAAGCGAATTTTTCGGGAACCGCTTCGACAGCACGCCGATTTCGGCTGCAAACGAAGGCTCCGCCGTAAACCCCTCGACGTCGGATAACCGGCATATTCCCTTTGCGGTTTTACTGATGCTTGTTTCCTGCGCGGTGATTATACTGTCACGGCTTAAAGGTTGTGTATCAAATGGCCGGTGAAAACATAAAAAGCTTCGATCTTGCGGCCCTGATGAGAAGAGGCGATATTCAGGTCTTGAAAATCGCAAGGAACCATCCGCGGATGACGGCCGAGGAATACCTTATACTGTTGTCAAGGTTTGTCGGCCTTGCGCCCGCAGTCGAGGCCTCGATACTCAGGATCGCCGAGTTTAGCGACAGCGCCGATGATTTAAAGATATTGACGGACTGCAAATTCCTGATGATGAGCGTCGGTCACAGCGCGGTTTTAGCGGACTTAAACACGCTTATAGATACGGTGCGGCAGGGCAACAGGAGGCTTGCATCCATTTTTGCGCAAAATTTTTTCGATGCGTTTCGAGGCGTGTACAAGCGGACAATCGCTTCGATAAACGGCTCCATTGCGGATTTTGGGGAATATCTCAGGGGTGAACATGAACGCGGGGAAGACGCCGCGGCAGGCTCAGAAACAGCGGAAGCGCGGCTCCAAACGTTAACGGACGTCTTACGGATTGCGACAAAAAACGAAGCGCGGCGCAAACGGCGCGTGCTTTCCATCGACGATTCGCTTGTCATGATCAAAACCGTTACCGCAGCGCTGGACGGCGAATACACGGTGAAGGGGCTTACGGACCCCACAAGGATTGAACATACGCTTCTCCGCTTTATGCCGGATTTGTTTTTGCTCGACGTGATTATGCCAAATCTCAATGGGTTTGACCTGATTCCCATTATAAGAAAATTTCCGGAGCACGCAAATACGCCTATCGTCATCCTGACCGGCAACGGCTCCGAGGAGTGCCTTGCAACCGCGGTTTCGCTCGGTGTAAACGATTTTATGGTAAAGCCGATTACCCCTAAGATTTTGCGTGAGAAGATAGCAAAGCATATGGCAAACAGGCAGATTATTTTGTGATTTTAAAGGGCAATAAGGCGGTGCTGAAAACAAAAACTATCATCCATTCACTTTAAAATCCCGGTGGCTTTTTCGCAAAAGCCACCGGGTTATGCTTTAGAACCTTTTTCGTTATCATGCAGTCCGGCCTGTCGCAGCCATCGCCGCGGGAGGCACGCCGTAGCTTTTCATCGCACGGTCAAGATTCCTGCGCAGCCTGTCAAGCCGGATTTGTGTTTCTCTGACGGCTTCCCTGCCGGTCTTTTCCTCCGCGTCCTTTCGAGGGTAAACGGAAAGCCTGCTTACATCCGTTTTGATAATCAATTCGTCCAAAGCTTTAAGCGACGCCCTTATCTGCGCTTCACCCGCCGGTTTTTTGCCGTTCGCAAGCTCTCTGTTCAGCCGGATAAGCTGGTTGTTTATATTCGTGATGCGCGTATCGTAAAGGATTTTCTCCTTTTGCTCCTCCGCCATATTTTTCACATTGGATTGCAGTCTTGCAAGTTCAAAGGGTTTTGCCTCCGGGGCGGCCGCCGGAGCCGGGCTCTCGCCGGGCTTTCCCGCGTGGAACAGCTGGACCCAGAACACCATCTGGTCCGTTTCAACGCACGCGACGGCCATGCTCGTAAAGATTTCGTCAAGGATCGATTCCCTGTGGGACGGGCTGCTCATCCAACCGTTCATCACGCCTTGAGCCGATGTGTCTCCGCCCGCTAGGTTTTCGGCGTTCGCATGCATGCTGACCGTTCTCCAGCGGGAACCGTCTGGCCTTGTGTGGCTTTTTGATATATATTGCTCAAGGGCGCGCTGTATCGCGGGCTCAACCAGCTCGGCATCCCATTCAAGGGTTTCTTTGCCGTCGCGTATGCGCTCTCTGTTCACAAGGCGGAAAACCTCCCTTGCCTCGTCGGGGAACGAATATCCCAAGACGGTCACGCTTCCTGTCCGCGTCTTGACGCTCGTTGAAACTCGCTGAGAGCGGCCGCTCACTGACGGGGAAAAATCAAGTGTGCTGGGCCTCATATCCAGCGCAAAGGCGGTAACTGCAGTGCTGAACACGAAAACAGTCGCCATCAGGACAGAAAATGCTTTCTTCATTTAAACAGCCCTCCCAAAAACTATAGAGATATCATAACACAGTTTTTTATTTTAAATGTAAACTTTTTATATATTTCCGCGGACGCGAAGGGGGATGCCCATGTCCGCCGCAAGCTTTTCGCATTCTGTCAGCTCTTCTTTAGACAAAACGTTCACGACCGTGAACGTAACGCGCGGCACCGATTCTTTTACTGATTTTGCAAACCTTATCATAGCGTCGTATGCCACCTCGCCGAAAACAGGGTTCGTCACTTCGCTGTACCGCTGCCGGTTCGGCGCGTTTAAGCTGATGGAAACGGCGTCGACAAGCCCTTTTAAAAGGGGCGCCGTCTGTTTTCCGCGGCTTAGGTCAGAAAGCCCGTTCGTGTTTAGGCGCACGGGAATTTGCGGGTAGTTCTCCTTTAAAAACCTTGAGACCGAAAGCAGCACGTCAAGGCTTTCGGTGGGCTCGCCGTATCCGCAAAAGACAACCTCGTCGTACTTTAAAGGCCCGCGTTTTTTGATGTCCGCGATGACCTCGTCGGCGGACGGGTCATGGTCGAGCCACAAATTGTCGCCGTCGCCTATGCCGTCGCTTAAATTCCTAACGCAAAAAACACAGGCGCAGTTACATTTGTTTGTTATGTTAAGGTAAAGACTGTTTGCAATCGTATATGAAATAGTCATTGTGTTTTCCCCGCAAGCATCAGCCTGATCCCGGTTTTATCGAGCGCCGCCGCAAGGACTAAAAAGCAAACCGCGCTCGCCGACGACTGCAAAAGTGAAAACGGAAGCTCGGCTATCGCTATGGCGATGCTTCCCGTTATAACTGCAGCCGCTGCGCCGTAGCCTGCCGCCGTGATGGCGGCGGCAACCAGGAGCGCCGCGACATTGCGCTTTTGGATCAGCCTTCCGCTGTTTGTAAAGGCTAAGCAGCAAAGCGGCTTGATGATAACCGTCGGCAAAATCCAGACGGCCGCCCCGGGCGTGAATAAGTCCGAGAGCCCCGCTCCGATTGCCGCCGCCCAGTATGAGAGCGGTATCGGAAGCAGGCATGCCGCGAGATAGATAAACGCGTCTCCCACATGGATATACCCGCCGGCAGCCCCGATCGGAACATGAATTACACGCGTCACGATAAAAATAAGCGACGCGAACACGCCTGCGAATGTAAGCTGCCTTGTTTTGATACCAATCATGATTTTTATACCCCTTTACAAAGCTTTACAAGATTTCGCTCGTAGCCGATTCCAAGCCTTGCGTCGGCGTCCGGCGGCATGGCTTCGATGCAGTCCGCGACGAAATCCCCCGCCCTTAAGACGGCGGTTTTTATGTCCGCGCCGTTTGCAATCTCCCCGCATAGCACCGACGCAAACAGATCGCCCGTTCCGTTATATGAAACGCCGCTGTTCCGGCACGGGATTTCAGCTACGGCTTTGTTCTTTACGTCTATCAGCAGGTTGCAGTGCTTTCCGCCTGAAACGGCGCTTGTCACTACGATATATCTAAGGCGCGGAGCGTCGATTTCCATCGCGAGCGACAGCAGCCCGCTATGGTTTTCCACCGGCTTTTCCCATAGCGGAAAGCCGCAAAGCAGATTGAACTCCGTGAGGTTAGGCACAAGGATGTGCGCGGTTTTGACAAGCTTTCGCATGCTTTGCACATACTGCGCGCCGAAACAATCGTAAAGCGCGCCGTTGTCTCCCATAACAGGGTCGACGACGACAAGCGCGCCGCTGTGTTCTTTTATAAATCCCGAAAGGATTTCGGGCTGTCTGCCGCATCCTAAAAAACCGGTATAAATCATATCGGGTGTAAAATGCAGGCCTTTCCAGCCGTTTATGTAATCCGGCATGTGGTCCGTAAGGCTGAGAAAGCTGTAGCCCGGGATTCCGGTCTGGTGCGAGAGCACCGCCGTCGGCAGGGGGTAGCATGTGTGCCCCATAGCGGGAAGCACCGCGAGCGACGTCGCAAGCGAGCACCGCCCCACGCCTGAAATATCGTGAGCCGCGACAATAACGGGCATTCTGATCGCCTCCTCGGTATCTATCACTATAGTATATACCCACGACGCTTCAAATGAAAGCGGAGGTTGCGCGGATTAAGACGCCGTCAGTTTATATAAAACGCCGGAAAAACAAACGCATAACAACGTAACGTTAAGATAAATTTAACATAAAAATTAAAAGGAATTTATTACGTTTTAAATTGGAATTATAAAACATGCACAGGCAAGTCTTGCATCAACGCGCGCCGTTTGTGGGATTTGTAAAAATCTAAAAATTTGTAGGCACAGTTTCTCGTGCCCACAGCCCCTAAGAACCTGTGTTCAGTATCCGGTGCGCTTTGTAAACTTCGTGTGCAGCAATTCATGGGCTTTGTGGCTTCCGGGCTTCTCAAGCATCTCGTCGTACAGCCTTTTGACCTCTAAGTTTTCGTGCGCACAGCGCCGGGGATTTTTTCTGTCGCACTCATACAGCGTTTCGCCGCGGCGGCGAACGACGCTCAAATCGTTGCGGTAATATGGCTGGCCTCCGCCGCCGACGCATCCGCCTGGACACGCCATAATCTCAATTGCGTGGTAAAGCGCCTTGCCGTCGCGGATATCCTCGAGCAGGCGGCGGGCGTTGTGAAGCCCGTGAGCCGCCGCGATTTTAATATCGCGGCCCGCAATGTTTACGCTAGCCTCCCGGATTCCGCGAATCCCGCGAAGCTCGTGAAACTCCACGTCCTGTAAAGGCTCTCCCGTGAGCAAAAAGCCTGCCGTGCGAAGCACCGCCTCAATTACGCCGCCACTCACGCCGAAAATAACCGCGGCGCCGGACGACTCACCCATGACGCCGTCAAACGCCTCGTCGGGCAAAGACTGAAAGCCGATCCCCGACTCGCGGATCATCCTTGCAAGCTCCCTTGTCGATATAACGCAATCTACATACCCGCGGTCTTCGCCGTACATAAGCTCCGGCCGCGCCGCCTCGTATTTTTTCGCAAGACACGGCATGACGGAGACAACCGTGATTTTCTGCCGGTCGATCCCAAGCTTTTCGGCAAGATATGTTTTCGCCACCGCGCCGAACATTTCGTGCGGTGATTTGCAGCTTGACGGTATGTCAAGAAGCTCCGGGAACTGGTGCTCGATAAACTTGACCCAAGCGGGACAGCAGCTTGTCAAAATCGGAAGCTTACCTCCGTTTTGCAGGCGTTCGATAAATTCGGCCGCTTCCTCCATAACGGTGAGGTCGGCGGCAAAGTTCGTATCGAATACCCTGTCGAACCCCATGCGCCTAAGCGCCGCTACCATTTTACCTGTCACATCGTCGCCGATCTTGTATCCAAGCTCCTCGCCGAGCGCCGCGCGGACGGCGGGCGCCGTCTGCACGACGGTGAAGCGGTCCTTGTCGTAAAGCGCCGTCCAGACCTCCGCCGTGTTGTCGGCTTGTGTCAGCGCGCCCGTCGGGCAGACGCTGACGCATTGGCCGCAAAACGTACAGCATGTGTCGATGATCGGTAAATCAAACGCCGGGCCGATTGTAGTGGAAAACCCGCGATGGATCGCCGAATACACCCCGACCGTCTGGAAGTCGTTGCACATGGTTTCACAGCGGCGGCACAGCACGCATTTTTCGGGGTCGCGGATCAGCGAAAAGCTTGACGTATCTTTTTTAAACTTCATCCGCTCGCCGTTATATTTAACCTCGCGGATACCGAGTTCGCAGGCTAAGGACTGAAGCTCGCAGTTTTGGTTTCGCTCGCAGACAAGGCAGTCCTTCGGGTGGTTTGACAAAAACAGTTCCACCATCGTTCGGCGGGATTTTACGGCCCTTGGAGTGTTGGTCCGCACAACCATTCCGTCTGTTATCACAGTGGAGCACGCAGGTAAAAGGTTATGACGGCCTTCGACGTCTACCATGCATACGCGGCATGTGCCGGTCCTGTTCACAACGCCGACCTCGGGCATTTCAAAGTGGCACAGCGTCGGGATATAAACGCCCAAAATCCTTGCCGCGTCAAGGATCGTAGCGCCGTTCTCCACAGTGATTTCGCTGTTGTTTATCGTTAGCTTCATGGTATTGCATTACTTCCTCTCAATCGCGTCGACCGGGCATTTTTTGTAGCAGATGCCGCATTTGATGCATTTTTCCTGAATGATGTCGTGGACTTTTTTCCGCTCGCCCGAAATGCACGGGACAGGGCAGCTTCTCGCGCAAAGCGTACAGCCTATGCACTTTTCGGCGATGATGGTATACCTTAGAAGCTCGGTGCATGCGCCCGCCGGGCAGCGCTTGTCCACGATATGCGCCTCATACTCATCGTAGAAGTGATGCAGCGTGGAAAGCACGGGGTTCGGCGCGGTCTGCCCCAGCCCGCAAAGGGAACAGATTTTGATGATTTCGCCTAAATCCTTTAACTGTTCGAGGTCGTCGAGCGTTCCGCCGCCTTTTGTTATGCGCGATAAAATTTCGTGCATGCGGCGATTGCCGATGCGGCACGGCGTACATTTTCCACAGCTTTCGTCCACGGTAAACTCAAGGTAGAACTTTGCGATATTTACCATGCAGTCGTCCTCGTCCATGACGATCATGCCGCCGGAGCCCATCATAGAGCCTGTTTCGGACAGTGATTCGTAATCGATTGAAATATCAAGCATGGAAGCCGGGATGCATCCGCCGGATGGCCCTCCCGTCTGAACCGCCTTAAACGATTTGCCGCCTCTCACGCCGCCGCCGATAGAGTAGATGATATCGCCAAGCCGCATACCCATCGGGACCTCGACAAGCCCCACGTTATTGATCTTACCCGCCAGCGCGAACACCTTCGTGCCCTTGCTTTTCTCAGTGCCTATACCGCTGAACCATTCGGCGCCGTTTAAGATGATCGGGCATATGTTCGCAAATGTCTCGACATTGTTTATGCTTGTAGGCTTGCTCCAAAGCCCGGTCTCGGAGGGAAACGGCGGCTTTATGCGCGGCTCTCCCCGCCCGCCCTGGACGGAATTCATAAGGGAGGTCTCTTCGCCGCAGACAAACGCCCCGGCGCCAAGGTTTATGCCAACGCGAAACGAAAAGTCCGAGCCTAAAATATGATCGCCCAAAAGCCCGAACGCCTCAGCTTGATTGATCGCTTTTTGTAAACGTTCGACGGCAAGCGGATATTCCGCGCGGATATAGACGACGCCCTCGTCGGCGCCGACAGCGTATCCCGCGATTGCCATCGCCTCCAAAATACTGTGCGGGTCGCCCTCGAGTATGCTTCTGTCCATAAAGGCTCCGGGGTCGCCCTCGTCGGCGTTGCAGATGACGTACTTCTTATCGCCCGCAGCTTTCGCGGTAAGCTCCCACTTTAACCCCGTTGGAAAGCCGCCGCCGCCGCGCCCGCCTAAGCCGGAGCCCTTGATAACGCCGATTACCTGCTGCGGAGTCATTCCGGTCAGAACCCGGCCCAGCGCCTCGTACCCGTCAACGGAAATGTAGTCCTCTATCTTTTCAGGGTCAATGAGGCCGCAGTTTCGAAGCGCTATGCGCATCTGTTTTTTGTAAAACGGTATATCCGACGGGGTATCGCCGTATAAAAGCTTTTCGACCACTCTGCCTTTTATCACGTGTTCCCCGACTAAAATCTTTGCGTCGTCGGGAGATACGCGCACATAAAAAACGTTATCGGGGTAAACCTTAACAATTGGGCCCTTTTCGCAAAACCCGAAGCAGCCCGTAATGGTTACCTGAACCTCGTTTTCAAGCCCGTGTTCCATAATTTCGCGGACAAGTGCGTCTTTGACTTCGGTGCTGTCGCAGGAAACGCAGCCGGTGCCGCCGCAGACAAGCATATGCATACGGATACGGTTCAATGGAGCGCTCATTCCTTTCGCAAAAATTGGGACGCAAAACGATTCACGTTAAACCATCCGTGATAAGCTGCGAATTGCCGATGATTTCGCCGCCTATCACATGCAGCTCGATAATCTTCCTCGCCAAATCCTCATCGACGTTTGCGTAATGTACAGGCTTTTCTTCGGGAACCGTGACGACGACAAGCGGTTCCGCGTAACAGTATCCAAGACAGCCTGTTGCGACAACCGCGACATTTTCGAGATTGTTTTCGTTTATGGAATCTATCAAGGCTCCCATGACCGCTCGCGCGCCTGCCGCAATCCCGCAGGTGGCCATCCCGACGGAGATTGTAACCCTATTGCCGGATTCCCCCGTCAGCCGAAGCTTCGTTCCGGCTTTTGACCGCTCCCTTATTTTGCGAAGCTCGTCCAATGTTTTAATCTTTGTGCCGCTCATCATTTTGCCCGCCCTTTACAAGATATTCTTCGACTATTCCCTCAACATCGTCAGGTGCGACGCGACCGTATACCTTGCCGTTTACCGAAACGACGGGCGCAAGCCCGCACGCCCCTACACAGCGCAGCGCGTCAAGCGAAAACATCATATCGCCCGAAACTTCCCCCGCTCCTATTCCAAGCTGTGACTTAAAACGCTCCAGAACCGCTTGTGCATCGCGGACAAAGCAGGCGGTGCCCATACACACGCTGACTTTAAACTTACCCTTAGGAGCTGTGCAAAAAAACGAATAAAACGTAACGACGCCGAAAACCTTTGCGGCGGGAATCTTCAAGCGCTCGGCGATATGGTTCTGCACAGTGACGGGCAGATAGCCGTACAGCTCCTGCGCTTTGTGTAATACCGGCATTAACACGCCGTCTCTGCTGTCAAGCGAATCAATAAAGATATCAAGCTCCGGCGAAATCGCGGAGGCGTCTAAAGGCATAAAAATGCTCCCGTCTGCTTAATCTATTGGTATTATGCAAAATCACAGCGGGTTTATGCAAAAAGACACACATCTTGTTCTATTGACAACAAGTCGCCGTAAAGGTATAATGTTCGGTGTACTGTGCGCCCGTAGCTCAGCAGGATAGAGCAACTGCCTTCTAAGCAGTAGGCCCCGTGTTCGAATCACGGCGGGCGTGCCAGAAAAAACAGGGTGTGAAACACCCGAAAGTGCGGTAATAAAGCCATTTTATCACAGAGAAAAGTCCCTGCTTCAACAGAGCAGGGACTTTTCATTTATCAATACAAAATTCTGATTTGACCGCATTTGACCATATGTGCGTCGTAACTTGGGTCGTAACCTGGGTGGTCAAATAATGGCTTCATGTTCACATTCGTCCAGATGTGTGTCGTAACCTCGACTAACTCAAAAGTTCATTATTAATTAACCCCATTGGCACAAATTACGATTATTTATTATCCTAGCTTATTTTCATTTTCTCCAGTATGGCATTAGCTTCGTCTTCCGGCATTTCTTCAGGGCGAGCCTCATATTTTTTGGCTATGTGAAAGTGTTTCCCATCAATTCTCTTTTTCACGATTCCTTTTTTATAATCATCTTTAATGTATGCCCAACAATTAAATACTATAGCGTAAGCCTCTAAATACTTACGCCTGCCTGAAAAAGTACTTATGGAATATTCTACCCAAGCGTAATAAGGCTTATTATCTTTCATCGCATCGGTCTTAGGTTTGGATTGGCTCTTGTATTTAGTCTTGAGTTTCTCAATATCTGCCTTTTTGAATTGGTTACAACATTCTTCAATATTGTAAAAAGTTGTTTGATTATATTTAGGCGATGAATGGTGCCACTCATCGGATCGACAGCAGTTTTTGACATACCATCTAAAAAAAGTAATGCCTTCATTGATGCCATGTTTTTGAATATCTTCTTTTGTGATACTGGATACTGGTTTCCGTCCTTCAGCGTATGCTTCTACAGCATTATTACTCATGCTTATGCCGCTATATCCTGCCATTCAAGAATGCCCCTTTCGTCAATATCCTTATAATGATAACATATTTCAAAAACGATTTCTACAGAAAATTATCGGCGAGATAATCAGAGGCACGCAGGAGTGCGTCATTATAAAAATTAATCCTACCATCAACATATCCGTAAAATAGATTGTCAGTGACACATGAAATTACGCTTGTTTTATAGATGGGACTGGCATATCCTCATCTATTGCTATATACCCATTATCTCCTTTTTGTGAAGCCACCGTAGCTGAAAGTCCCTGCCTCCAATGGGACCGACAGCTACGGTGGCATGGAACCCATATTCAAAGCAATGGTACCGCCGATTACAGCGGGTACCCATCTTCTATTTTATCTGACGTTACGGGTAGGATATGTTCCGACAATGGGATTAAGTTAGCCTGAGCGATAGGAAAGTTTGAAAACAGATTGACGGTACAATCATCAAGTAGCAGCCTTGCCCGTCCTACCGCCTGCACTATCTCTGATTCAATCATCCAAAACTGAATGTTGCGTAGGAGCTCATTGCCTTTACCGAACGTCATGAAGTGGAATTGAAAGCCTTTATGTCTCACCGGCTGGTATGATAGCGTGGCTGTTTCGTCAAACTCTTTCCCCATCGCATAGGCGAACAGCTTGTAGACCCACTCCGGCTGATGTGGCGTTCCTATTACGTTCAGTTTATTACCTCGCAATGAATCAATCCCGGTAGTCTTTCCGAAATAAAGGTTTCCTATACCGTATTTCTTAAAGGTAATTATATCGTTGAAGCCGGTTGCCTTCCTAATCGCTTCGATGGCCCCGATATTCTTGTCTATATACGCCCTGCTCATGGTGTTATGGGGGTATTGATTGAGCGTCCCCACGTTCGCCGCCTTCTTGCACTGGTAGAACTGTACCCTGTTGGAGCCGAAGTAGTAATTACAGATGGTTTGGTCTACCGTCGCCGATAGCATGATGTACTTTGTGTAGGGATTCAATCTCACCGGTTTGAGAAAGACAATGCTCTCCTCTGAATGATTACTCTCCAAAAGGTTCTTTTCATCAGCCTTCTTCTTGAAATAGAACTTTTCAGCACGGCAGAACGAGGGTATATCAATGCCGCTTGATATATCCTCGTATGCCTCATCATATTTAGTATAAGGCAAGGTGAACCATGATTTTGACTTGGCAGCTTCGGCTGCCATCTTTATTTTTTTCGCCAATCCACTTTTGGAGTCTATCTGATCCAGTACATCGGTCAGCTTTGGGAGCGGAATGTCAATCTGGCTTGGCATCATACAGTTCAGGAGTATGTCTTCGTCGATGATTACAGCGCCGTACTTCCTTAGAAGCCAATGATTATAAGCGCGGGTGAGGGTCAGTAAGCGGCTGTGGGTCGTAAAGGCGTGACAGTCTGAGGCGTGAAACTTCTTCAAGTCACTCAGGTAGCCTTTCAGTAACTCCAGGCACTGGCTATCAACTTTTCCGTTGGAGATGACCTCTTCGACATAGTTGAATACGGCGTGGTGCATCCCAGTCTGATACAGACGCTGGATGTTGCTCCATACATCGGTCGGCAGCTTGTCCTTCGATTCAAGCAGCGATGGGCTTCTAACCGCCCTGATGCCTCTGGCGATGGCCTTCTCGTACAATTCGTTCTTCAGGTCGTTGCTTGGACAGGCGATCAATATGTTGTAATCATTCTTTTCCATTAGGTCTAATATAGCTGTACTCTTACCGATAGCGATAGGAGCGTTTATCGCGTGAATCATCTTATCATCAGCTTTAAGCGCCATATCAAGCTTCTCTTTGAAATCAGCCCTCGCCTCTTCCAAGGGATATAGCTGTTCACCGGTATTGGCGAGCACCTGCGTCGTGCGGGGCTTCGGCTTTGCGGTGGAGGTAATGTGACCGGCATGATGGCACTGATTGCCGTGTGGACAGAACCTAACGCAAGGGATGGATTGACAGCCTGACTTCTTCATGTAGTTGAGGCGGAAGTTCCAGTCCGAATACCTTTTTACGTCGTCAGTATAGTACGATCGCTTCCTGAGAATTTCCATGAAAGTCGATGAACCCGTTTCGACCTGAATCAGGTTTGATGCAACCCCTGACAGTTCATCCTGGTTCAACCTCCGATCGCCGCCTTCAAACTCCCGAAAGAGTTGACAGAATAATCGAACATCGTTGAGGTCTGACGATCTATGGGGTTTATGGATTTTAGTTTTCTTCTTTTTCGGAGTTGAAGGATTAGTAATCTCTTGATGATTGTTATGGTTCTCATTCTTTATCCCAATTCGATACGAGAGATTCGATCGTGAGGATTTATCGCCATTCTCTATTATATATAGATACGATCTTGGTGAAGAATCTTCATCGCTCTTCTCTTCTCTAATCTCTCGGTCATCAATTACTGAAATATCGAACATTTTTCTCTCAGTGAGAGCTAAACCAGTGAAGTTAGAGAAGTCATACACTTTCCTTCGATAATTTTTTTCTCCATAACGAGCGTGGAGGTATAGGCACATATTCTCAATCAATGAAGCAATATTCACCGTTGGGATTGAATCATCGTAGTGGAGCAGCTTTCTGCCACCAAGGTACACCGTCGTCAAATCTTTGCTTGCTAGATCGGCTTCTGGAAATATGGTCATCAAAGCAGACAACATAATCTCAGCGACCTTCGGATGTACGATGGAGACGTCGTTTAAGAAGCCTGCCCTAAGTCTACCGTCGAAGGTTTCGTGTGCAAATAGGATGGGCAGGTCGTATCGTTTAGCCCTATCGCTGACCTCCTCATATATGGAGCCGTCCTTGAATTCCAGAACGAATAATTGTATCTGGGTGAAGTTCGTCATATTTATACAAATATCTTCAAAAGCGAACTTGAATGTTGCGGGACAGAAGGCGCAACCACTCTCCCCGATTAAACCGGAAAATGACTTAATATTATTCTGGGTAACATGGTAGTAGCGAGTGGCAACGCGGTCCTTGATGTTAACTAGAACTGCATCGTTAGGCTCCGACCTGTTGCGAGCGGGGTCAAAACCAACTGTAAACTCTTTCATAATCTCAACTCCAAAAAATAAATTCTGAAAACTTATTTTTAGGTAGGGTTGAGATAAGATTAAATTTACAATTTATATATTATAAAAAGTTGGGAGCCCTATATGAGCTATCCACTTTCTTTTTAGCATCAATATAAAATCTTCATTCGGAGATAACGATTATATAAATCAAAAACATTTAAAGGGGCGATTGAGATGGCGTATTCAACGGAGATTAGGGAGAAGGCACTTGTGCAATGCCAAAATGGCGCTTCCGATGATGAGATTACAGCCAAGTTTGGGATGTCGAAACAGACCCTTGGAAACTGGAAGAAGTTGCTATTTACAACCGGTAGCTTGGAGAAGAAGAAGGTGAAACGAAAGTCCGGTAACCCTTATAAATATAAGCCGGAGAAGATTAAGGCGCTTCTTGACAAATCCAAAACATCCGCAACCTCATATCCGCCCCTAGACAGTAGCACACAAGAGTACTTGAAAGCATCCAGCCGGAAGAAGTCCAAGAAGAAAAAGAACAAATTCTAATTCTATACTTTTAATGTCGTATCTATTAAAAATGAAATTATCATACACCTCTATTTAATTATATGGCATCCGGTATCATCGACGAATCAACATTATCTTGTTTAGATTAGTTTCTCAACCATATGGGAACACAAATGGGTTTCAGAGGATGTCGGATAGCCGTATAGCGAATTGGAGGAATATATCATGAGGAAGAATGAACTTGAAAAACTGGAGCGGTTCTTACCTGAAAACCCTAACAACTATGCAACTCTACTTGGGTACTATGGGTACTGGTACTTGACCGACAAAGGGAGCTTTGAATACCCGGCAGTCGAATCGGCAGGTGATAGCGAGAGTGCTGATTCGCGTACAGAAACGGACACACAAAAATATAGAATGCACACATACGAGGTTTACTGGTAAGCGTAAAACAAGACGTCACATGCAAAAGCAGTATAAAAGTGTGAGAAAATATCCTAAAGGACTCGAAAAACTAACGGTAAGAAAATCGAGACAATACTCAGA
>Ga0099364_10000958_pt1 | contig 48975 bp, 39 predicted proteins | sample TergutTh196P3_FD_73070 | JGI IMG/M metagenome (GOLD analysis project Ga0099364, IMG submission 73070) | Microcerotermes parvus P3 segment gut microbial communities from Pointe-Noire, Republic of the Congo - Th196 P3 | ecosystem: Host-associated > Arthropoda: Insects > Digestive system > Gut ...
TAGCCACTTGGCGCGCAGACTACGCCTGCATCGACTTCGACCGCCTACAGCGTATTGCGCCGTAACTGTTCAGCATAAATCTAAGGTGAACTGCGCCCACAACCCAAAGTACCGTGACAGAATTCAGAAGTCAGGAGTCAGAAGCCAGAATTGTTGTGTCCGCTTCGCGGACGGATTTGATTTTCTTGTTTTTATTTTGCGTTTACAATCACTAAGTTACTATACCTGCCTAACTAAAGCAACTAAATACTCACGCACTTCAAATAGTCGTTCGACATTTTGCGAAAATATGCAAAAAGTCGTTGACTATTTTGTTGTTTGCGTATAGTTCAGCTAATGTTCAGATAAACGACAAGCGGCATTCACTTTTGTGTTGTAGAATCAGTGCAATACAAGCAGAAGGGGTGCCGACAGTCGGATGATGAATGTTTTTAGGAGATATGAAAAGAAATATCTTATCACGCAGGAGCAGGCTGCGGTGATTTGTGATGTTATGTCAAAACATATCATGCCTGACCGGTTCAATGAGTATATAGTGCAAAACCTGTATTTCGATACCGCAAACTGGGAATCGGTACGGGCTTCCATCGAAAAACCGATTTACAAGGACAAGCTCAGGCTGCGCTGTTACGGAGAGCTTCAGAGCGATGACGATGTTTTCCTTGAACTCAAGAAGAAGCATAAAAGCGTTGTATATAAACGCAGAATCGCGGTTTCGGCGCATGATTTCCAAAGCAACTCCGTTAGGGAGATAGCCTCAAAAGACACATCGCAGATAGCGCACGAGCTTAAGTTCTTCCTTGACGTTCACCCGGTTTTCGAAAGAATGCTCGTATCGTATAAAAGGACCGCCTTTGCAGGCATAGAGGACCGGGGCCTGAGGGTCACATTCGACGAGGATGTGCGTTATAGGCAAAATAACCTTGGGTTTAGCCAGCCACGCGACGGAAATACGATTCTGCCGGGCGGTATTGTGGTGATGGAAATAAAAACGCATGGAGCAATGCCTTTAGAGCTGACAAGGCTGTTTAGCGAAATGGGTGTATTTCCTGTTTCTTTCTCAAAATACGGAACGTGCTATATTAGAAGCCTTGAACGGATGGTGAGGAAAAGTGCTTGATAGTTTAATGGGGAGCGTAATCGACGGAACGCCTACGCTTATGAGTCTGGTGCTTTGCACATTAACCGCGCTGGTATGCGGGTTTGCTGTTTCTGCTGCATATATGTACAAGAACAAGTACAGCAGGACGCTTGCCGTGACGCTTGCTATGCTGCCGGCTATAATTCAGGTCATCATTATGCTCATCAACGGCAATATCGGCACCGGCATCGCCGTCGCGGGCGCGTTCAGCTTGATACGTTTCCGCTCAGTTCCGGGAAATGCGCGGGATATAGCATGTCTGTTTTTCTGCATGGCGCTGGGGTTTGTCATAGGGATGGGGTATCTGTTCTTTGCGTTTTTGTTCCTTGTGATTATCGTAGGCGTTTATCTTCTGATGACGCAGCTTCGCTTCGGGCAGGGTGAGGATAACCGCATTTTGCGGATCACAATCCCGGAAACCTTGGACTATGACGGGCTATTTGACGATCTTTTCGCAAAGTACGCAAAGCATGCGGAGCTGGAAAAGGTTAGGACGACGAATATGGGCAGCCTTTATGAGCTGACGTACTCGATAAGGCTAAATGAAGCGAATGTGCCTAAAGCATTCATGGATGAGCTGCGCTGCCGCAACGGGAACCTGAACATTCTCCTCAGCCGCGAACACCGCGAGGGGGAAGAGTTGTGAGAGTTAGTAGTTAGGAGTTAGGAGTTAGGAGTTAGGAGTTAGGAGTTAGGAGTTAGGAGTTAGGAGTTGTTTGCTTCGCTGCGCTCGCAAAGGCGGGGTGAGATGTTTAGAGGGACTTAATATGTTATTTGGCGTTGGGGGTTGTGTGGGTTATGAAAAATAGAATTTTAGCGGTTTTTCTCGTTATTGCTTTGAGTTTGGGTGCTGTGGGGTGTAGTTTTTTTGGCGGAGCGGAGGGGTCTGGGGCGGATGATAGCCAGTCGGGGATGCAGTCGCAGTTTGGTGAAAATGGCGGCGGTTCGGTTGAGCCGGGGTCTTCGGTTGACGGGGGCAAGAACGCAGACGTGTTTGAGTTTGATGCGGATGAACTGGGTTACAGTGAAGCCGGCAGCGATATTACTGCTGTTGAGTTTAGCGGAATGACCGCGAAGGTTTCCGGTTCCGGCGCTGTGTTCTCGGATGGAACGCTTCTTATCGACCGTGCCGGAACATATGTGCTTTCCGGTGCGCTGGATAACGGTCAGGTCTTGATAAGCGCGGAGAGGGATGATATAATCCGTTTGGTTCTTGACGGCGTATCCATTCATAACGAGACCGGCCCTGCGATATACGCGACGAGGTCTGAAAAAGTTGTTTTGATTCTCGAACCCGGTAAACACAACTCAGTTTCAGACGGTCCGGTTTACGCAGCCTTGGCAAGCGGGGATGACCCGAGCGCGGCGATTTACACGCAGCACGATCTGAGCATAACAGGGAACGGCTCATTATCTGTTACGGGGAATCACAGGCATGGCATCCGCACACAGGACACACTGACGATTACAGGCGGCAGCATAAGCGTGATATCCGCAGGCGATGCTCTCAGGGGGCGCGACGGGGTGGCTATCCAAGATGGCAGCTTTACTTTTGTTGCGGGGGGCGATGGCATTCAATCGAACAACCCTAACGGCGATGATGTAGGGTTTGTGGTCATAACAGGCGGAACATTTGATATACAGGCTCAAAACGATGGCGTGCAGGCGGAGAGTTTTCTGACGATCACAGGGGGCACGTTTGACATAACGACCGGCGGCGGCAGCGCGAACGCGCCGGAACGGGCGGATGACCCCTGGGGTGGGGGAATGGGATGGGGAGGTCGGCCGGATGTGCGCAGCCAAAACCCCGGGCCTGCGGAAGACACGGATAGCATGAAAGGGCTCAAGGCAAGAACGCAGTTGACCATAACAGGCGGCGACTTCACAATCGACGCAGAGGATGATGGCGTGCATTCCGACGGGAACATCCTTATAAGCGGCGGCAAGCTGAATATAAAAACCGGCGATGACGGTATTCACGCCGACTATGCTGTGGAAATAACAGGCGGTGTTATTGAGATACCCATCTGTTACGAGGGCATAGAGGGGCTGACGGTGACAATCAGCGGCGGCGACATATTCATAAGTGCAAGCGACGATGGTATAAATGCCTCTGACAGCGAGGCTGATTCTTCCTTCCGGGGATGGGGAGGGTACACGGTAAGCGATGATATGTTTGTGCGCATCACCGGCGGTACGGTTCATATTGTCGGGGGGCGCGACGGCATTGATTCCAACTCCAACATATTCTTGGAAGGCGGCACTCTCATGATCAGCGGGCCTTCCTCCGGGATGGAAGGGGCGATTGACCTGGACGGGTCTATGCTGATTACGGGGGGCAGTTTTATAACCGCAGGGAGCATTATGAATGTTTCGCAGAACTCCACGCAGCCTGTCATCGGAGTTTCGTACACACGGGCTTATGATAGCGGCAGCGTGATTTCAATAAAGGACTCTGCGGGCAATACCTTGCTGGAGTATAAGAGTGAAGTGGCGTTTTATATGTCCGGGTTCACGTCTCCTGAGTTCAAGATAGGGGAGACGTACACCTTGTTCATAGACGGCGTAAAGCTGGTTGACATAACGCTGGGCAGCATGATTACCGCTCAGTCCGATGACGGCGGGGCATACGGCAGCAACAGCGGCGGAGGCGGCCAAGGCGGCCAAGGCGGACCAGGCCGAGGTCGGAGGTAGAGTTTGGAATGCATAATTCACAATGCATAATGCATAATGAATTATGAATTATGAATTATGAATTATGAATTATGAATTATGAGTTGGGGTGGGTTATGGCAAAGATTCTTATTTGCGATGATGAGGCGGGGCTTCGGGCTGTTCTTAGACGGTATGCACAGTTTGAGGGGCATGATACTGTTGAGGCAGAGAACGGGCTGGAAGCCGTGGAGGCTTGCAGCAGGGAAGCGTTTGATATCATCATTATGGACGTAATGATGCCGGGGATGGATGGGTTCTCGGCGGTCGCGGAGATTCGAAAATCATGCGACACGCCTGTTATCATGCTCACCGCAAGAGGGGAGGAGTATGACAGGATTATGGGGTTCGAGCTAGGGGTGGACGATTATGTCGTAAAGCCGTTTTCGTCAAAGGAAATCATGCTCCGCATAGCCGCTATCCTCAGACGTTCGGGTAAGTCTGACGACAGCAGCGAGGGGCGCTTGGTATTTCAGAAAGACGGGTTTACGGCTGATATGACCGCTTACAAAGTCTTTATTGACGGGAATCAGGCAGAGCTTGCCCCGAAGAATTACGATCTTCTCTTTTTCCTGATACGCAACAAGAATATTGCCGTACCGCGCGAGAGGATACTCACAGAGGTCTGGGGGTATGATTACTTTGGTGACGACAGGACACTCGACACGCATATAAAGCTGCTGCGCAAAGCAATGGGCCCGTACGCGGGGCTGATTAAGACATTGAGAGGGCTGGGGTATAGGTTTGAGGGGTAGGTTTTGAGAATGGAGAGTTTTGGAAATTAACATGAACAAATTACGCCTAAAATGGAAGATATTCGCATTCTTACTGGGGTTCTGCGCCCTTTTATTAGTTATTCTTTGGCTCTTCCAGACTGTGTTTCTCCACGATATGTATAAATACATCCGCACGCAGGAGCTCAGGCGTGTTATCGCGACTGTTGAGAGGGAGATCAACAGCCCGGACTTTTTCATGATTCTGCATGATATTCAGATAGAAAACGATGTAATAGTCACGCTGACACAGGACTTTATAACACCGCCGAGGCCGATGATTGAGATTCGCACAAGGCGCAGCGCCCCGGCGTTCGATGCTGTCACCGAGACGAGGGAGTTCACGCTCGCAAACGGCCAGAGAATATCGCTGACGTTCTATGCAATAATCAGCCCTGTTAATGCAGCCGTATCGACGCTACAGACCCAACTGTATATAATCACGGGAGTTATGGTTGTGCTATCGGTGTTGCTGGCTATTGTGATTGCCAAGAGGATATCAAAGCCGATTGAGGATATTAGCCGGAGCGCGCAGACTCTGGCTAAAGGCAATTACAACACACGGTTCTCAGGCGAGGGGTTCTACGAGATTGTCGAGCTGTCGGAAACCTTGAACACAACGGCAACGGAGCTCGGCAAGGTCGAGGGGCTGCGGCGTGACCTTATGGCAAATGTTTCGCACGACCTTCGGACCCCGCTTGCGCTGATTTACAGCTATGCGGAGATGATGAACGATTTCCCGGATGAAATAACCCCGGAGCAGACAAAGCTGATTATGGATGAAACCAGATGGCTGACTGCGCTTGTCAACGATGTTTTGGATATATCGAAGCTGGAATCGGATGTGGATGCATTGAATCATACCCGATTTAACCTCACGCAAAACATCCTGGGAACGACCGGGCGTATGATGGCTATGCTGAAGAATGATGGTTATGAGATAGATTTTGCTTATGACAGCGAGGCGTACCTATATGCCGATGAGACGAAAATCAGCAGGGTGTTCTATAATTTGCTGATAAATGCCGTGAATTTCTGCGGCGATTCGCGTAGAATAACCGTCGGGCAGTACGTTTCCGGCGAGAATGTGCGCATTAGCGTTACGGATTACGGCACGGGCATTGCCGCTGAGGATCTACCGTTTATATGGGACCGTTATTATAAGAACGGAAAAAATCATAAAAGAGCAGCCTCCGGCACAGGGCTGGGGCTGTCGATTGCGAAAAAGATAATTGAGAAGCACGGCGGCAGTTGCGGCGTAACTACGGAAATCGGCAAGGGCAGCACTTTCTGGTTTGAGCTGCGCATTTCGTGAGATTAAATAAATTAATAAGGAGACCATTATGAAAAATTTTGAACTGACAACGGAACTATGCGAAAAAATGGCAAAGGCCGCCGAGGATACGCAGCGCGAAGCAGGCGCTGAGATATCCTTGGCGATCGCAGACCGGAATGGGAATCTAAAGTGCTTTTATCGCTTCGGGGATGCTATCTTGCCAAGCATAGAGATCGCGCAGCATAAGGCATACACAGCTGCGGTTCTCAGGCAAAGCACCGGCGAGTTCGGTAAAATTGCGCAAGTAGGCGGTTCTGCTTTCGGGATTAATGTCGTTTCGCCGAGGCTTGTGATATTCGGCGGCGGATTCCCGCTGCAGATTGACGGTGAAACAGTCGGCGGCATCGGCATCAGCGGAGGAAGCGTCGAGCAGGACGAGATGATCGCCGAAAAAGTGCTGGAAGCCTTCCAAAATGCGGACCGCATTTTGGAATTGAGAATTGAGAATTGAGAGTTGAGAATTGAGAATTAAGGTACGAGGGTGGTGTTTAATACATATTTTGTTCAGCTTAGACCCTTACTGCCAAAAATCTTCGCAAATGGCAAAAAGATTCAAATCGTCTGCGAAACAAACACAGCAATTCTCAATTAAAGCTTGTCCGCATGAGGAGCTTTGCATGGCCTCATGTTTATCCCATGCCGTATAAGATATTCTTTTAGCTCATTTACGGTATAGTTTCTTGGCAGCCTCGGTGAGTATAGCATACTGCTGATTATCGCTGCCTGCGTATCTGTCGCTGTGAACAATTCCGCCAAGTGTTCCGGTTTGCCGGCGCCGCCGGAGGCTATCAGCGGAATCGAAACCGCGGCTTGCGTCAGTTTCATGAGCCTCATGTCGTAGCCTGACAGTGTTCCGTCGTTATCGATGCTGTTCAAGCAGATTTCACCCGCGCCGAGGTCCTGACCGCGCTTTATCCATTCGATTGCATCCAACCCGGTCGCAAGCCTCGCCCCGTCAATGAACACCTCAAACCCGCTTGGCATATTTCCCATTCGTTTTACCTGCGTTGACAGCACGATGCACTGTGAGCCGAAAGCCCTAGCGCCCTCTGAGATAATTTGCGGGTTTCTCACAGCCATAGAGTCAATGCTGATTTTCTCTGCGCCGGCTTTGAGCGTTTGGTACATATCATCTAAGTCTTTGATCCCGCCCCCGACGGTAAAGGGTACAAAGACACGCCCGGCAACCCTCTTTACTGTCTCTATATCAATGCTCCGTTTCTCGGAGCTTGCGGTAATGTCATAGAATATCAGCTCATCTATATGCGCATCATACATAGCCCCGGCCAATTCTTCGGCAGGGGCAACATCAATATTATCCTGAAACCTGACGGCTTTCGTTACCCTGCCGCCGACAATGTCAAAACATGCAATCAATCTCTTAGTAAGCATAGTAAATCACCATTTAGTGTATTTCCAAAAACGAATCCAGTAAACCCAGTCCCGTCTCGCCGCTTTTCTCGACATGAAACTGTGTCGCGTGGATATTACCCCTGCAGACCGCCGCAGTGAAGTCACCGCCGTAATCGGCAACCCCCCAGATATCCGATTCGTTATCCGGCTTGGCAAAATAGGAATTGACAAAATAAAAATAGCCGTCCCCGGGGGTCGTTACCTGCGTTTCCTTGACAAATTTCACTTGATTCCACCCCATCTGCGGGACTCTCACCATTGCTGTGTCGAACTTAACAACATGCCCTTCGAGCCAGCCAAGGCAGTGCGCATCGTCTTCCTCGCTGTGCTCAAAGAGTATCTGCATCCCGACACATATGCCGAGAAACATAACCTTATCGCGCAAAACAGAATCTTCAAGCGCACTGAGAAGACCCATCCCGCCGAGCGAATCCATAGTCGCCTTTGCGCTGCCTACTCCGGGCAAAATGATATGTGTAGCTCCTGCGATATCCTGCGGCTGGCGTGCGAACTCCGCCTCATACCCGAGATGCCTTACAGCCATCATGACACTGGGGGCATTCCCCGCTTTATAGTCTATTATCCTAATACTCATATGTCTTTAGTATTCCCTCGGCTATCTCTCTTTTCGTTGACCGCATGTCCATTGCCTGTTTCTCGATGTACCTGTGCGCTTCCTGTTCGCTCATGCTCATGCGGGAAATGAGGATGCACTTCGCCCTGTCTGTAATGCGGATATCCTCAATCTTCTGCTTGAGCCGCTCGTTCTCCGCCTGCATACGCTTGATCCTGTTGCCGGCGGATTTGGCAAACATGAACGCAGACCAGAAGATAGTCTTGTTTACCGGCTTTGCAACCATAAGAACGCCGTCATTTTCGCACACGGCAGAAACAGCGTCAAAAAACTCGCTTTTCACAATCAGCATAACTTGTGATACGCCTTTTGACGCGATATCGCGGGCAAGCCTCTCGCCGGATTCGTCGCGGAGCGGCGCGTTGATTATAATAAGGTCAAAATCGCGGTCTAAAAGAAGCCTCCGCGCATGGCTGCACGACTGCGAGAGTGTAATATGGCTGACAGAAGCCATATTCAATAAATCAGTAAAATAAGCAGCGCCCTTATCCGTGCCGGACACAACTAAAACGCTTTCCATAAAATCACCTAACGCGGACGAGCCGCAATAATAATTCAGAATTCAGAGTTGTCAATGCTATACCGCGCGGAAATATCGTTCTTTATAGAACTTCGCTTTATTTCTGACTGCGGCGAAGTCTTCCGCCTCAGCCTTCTTTGCTGTTATATATAATGTCAGCAACTCTTCACCTAAAATGGATTTCAGGAAATCGCTTTTCTCCGCAAGGGATACTGCGCCGTACATGGTGTCGGGCAGCGGCGTGAGGTTCTTAGTCATAGCTTCGTCCGCTGAATACAAATCTATATCAACGGCAGCCGGCAGCGGCAGCTTCTTCTCAATACCCTCAAGGCCTGCAGCGATAATCAGCGCAAACGATAGATATGGGTTGAGCGAAGGGTCGGGGGAGCGGAGCTCCATTCTGACTTTCTCGCCGGTGGCAGCGGGGATTCTAATCAGCTGCGAGCGGTTCTGATGCGACCATGAGACATATTTCGGCGCTTCGAACTCACCGAAACGCTCATATGAGTTTGCCAGCGGATTGAGGAAAACCGTCATCTCAGCTGCTCTTGCGAGTATGCCGGCGATAAAGCTTTCTGCTACATCCGAGTGACCGTCGGCTGTGTTCATGAAAATATTGCGCCCATCCTTCGCAAGCGAAATGTTAACATGCATACCGCTGCCGGGCGCCATGAGAATCGGCTTTGGCATAAAGGATGCAAATAGTCCGTTGCGGGCGGCGATAGCTTTGACGACAGACTTGAATGTCTGGAAGTTATCCGCGCTTGCCAAGGCATCGCTGAACTGGAAGTCAATCTCGTTTTGCCCCGGGCCTTGCTCATGATGCGATGTCTCGGGTTTCAGCCCCATTTCTTCCAATGTCAGGCATATTTCGCGGCGTATGTCCTCGGCTTTATCAAGCGGGGAAATATCCAGATACCCGCCATTGTCAAGCGTTTCGTCTGTAGGCTCACCGTTTTCGTCGGCTTTGAAGAGGTAAAACTCACACTCCGCGCCGATTCTGCAGATATAACCCAGTTGCTCACATCTTTGTATGACCTGCTTCAACACCCCTCTGCCGTCATGATAGAACGGCGAGCCGTCAGGGTTTTTGATATCGCAGTAAAACCGTGCAACCCTGCCTTTGCCCGGGCGCCAAGGCAGCATGTTCATTGTAGCCGGGTCCGGGAATAAAAGCAGATCCGACCATATGACGTCGCGGAATCCCCGTATAGCATGAGCATCAAACGAGATGCCGTTTTCAAACGCGGATTGCAGTTCGTCGGACATAATTGATATGTTCTTATGCACCCCGAATATGTCGCAGAAGCTGAGCCGTATGAATTTGATATCGTTTTCCCTCACAAATTCAAGAATGTCACTTACCGTACTGTTCATGCTATTTACCTCCATAATCTATTAAAGCGTTCATCGCACGATGCTGCCAAGCGGGAAGCCGGCTGCCGGTTTAAACGCCGGGCTGGCCTGGCAAGCATCATTTTGTGAACGCCTTTGTTCATTGTGTCGTTATGCGTAGCATATAGCAAAATTCTCATTTTGTCAACATAAAATCAATTGGTCTTAATTAAAATAATCCGGCAATTTCATAAAGCCTATTGTTTTTCGTAATGATTTTGCTATAATGTAATTAATTTCCGAACCCTTGCCTGTTAAGGGGCTGTCGATAAAATAAGCAAAGGCGGAGGCGTGATTATGATTGACGAGTCTGAAATAAAAGTATTCCCCGGCAGTTCCAGCAGGGAGCTTACCGAGAAGATATGCGGTTATTTAGGCGTGGATATAGGAAAATGCGAGGAACGAAGATTTCCCGAAGGTAATATTTATGTGAAAATCAACGAAGTAGTCAGGGGCCGCGATGTGTATGTCGTACAGACGATTGCTCTGGACCCGAACAACGAGTTTATGGAGCTGCTGTTCTGGCTGGATGCCTTCAAACGCTCAGGGGTCAACTCCGTGACCGCAATCATACCGTTCTTCGGCTACTCAAAAGCAGACAAAAAAGACGAGCCGCGCGTTTCCATCAGGGCAAGGGTATGCGCCGACTGTCTGGAAGCAGCGGGGGTTGACAGGATTGTCACAATTGACCTGCACTCGCCGCAGATACAAGGCTTCTTCCGCAAGCCCGTTGACCATCTTTTAGCATTCTCGATATTCTGCGACTACATCAAATCAATGGCGCTTGACGACTATGTTATTGTCTCGCCTGACGAGGGCTTTGCCAAAAACGCCCGCAGCTACTCCAACCGCCTGTGCGTTCCTCTGGCAATCGGCAATAAGCTCAGGAAGTCGCATGACGGCTGTGCAGAGATTGCGAGCATCATAGGCGATGTCTGCGGCAAGACCGCTGTGATAGTCGATGATTTCACAATAACCTGCGGCACCCTCATCCAGATAGCCAAAACGCTCAAGTCGCACGGCGCTAAGGAAATTTACGCATTTGTCACCCACTCGCTGCTATCCGACGAAGGTATAAACGACCTGAATAACAGCGATATTGCGCGCCTGTTCACAACAGACACAGTCCATAATCCGAAGATGCTCAACCAAGATAAGATAACTATTCTCACCGTTTCAAACTTATTTGCCAAGACCATAAAAGCCATTCACGATAAGGAATCCCTGGGCGAGATGTTTGATGATGTTTAACAGCAGGTTGGTGATATGTCTTTAATCAATATTTCAAATCTAACCTTTGCCTACGATGGCAGCTACGATAATATCTTCACTAATGTTTCATTCCAAATCGACACCGACTGGAAGCTCGGCTTCTGCGGCCGCAACGGGAGAGGGAAGACGACATTCCTGCGGCTTTTGATGGGGCAGTACGGGTATGCGGGAAGCATTGCCGCAAGCGTTGATTTTGAGTATTTCCCGTATCCTGTCGCCGATCCAACGCAAAGCACGGCAGATATCATTAACTCAATATCGCCGGATGCCCCGCAGTGGCAAATCCTCAAAGAACTTTCAAAGCTCTCGGTTGCGGAGGAGGTTCTTTCGCGCCCGTTTTCCACATTATCAAACGGTGAGCAAACCAAGGTCTTGCTTGCCGGGTTGTTTCTGCGGGAGAACAGCTTTCTGCTCATTGACGAGCCGACGAACCATCTGGATGTCGCGGGCCGTGAGACAGTGGCCCGTTACCTTAACGAGAAAACCGGCTTCATCCTCGTATCGCACGACCGGATGTTTCTTGACGAATGCGTTGACCACATATTATCAATAAACCGCGCCAATATTGACGTTCAAAAAGGCAATTTCTCATCTTGGTGGCATAATAAGCAGATGCAGGACGGGTATGAGCTGGCGGAGAATGAACGCCTGAAAAAGGATATCGTCAGATTGGATGCCGCGTCGAAAAGGACTGCCGCATGGTCTGACAAGGTAGAGAAAAGCAAGAATCAGCCGCTTAAATCCGGCCTCAGCGCGGATAAAGGCTATATCGGGCATAAAGCGGCGAAGATGATGAAGCGTTCCAAATCCGCGGAAAAAAGGCGGCAGGATGCTGTCGAGGAGAAATCAAAGCTGCTCCGCAACATAGAAACATCTGACTCCTTGAAGCTTTTTCCGCTCATTCATCATGCGGCGCGTTTGCTGTTTATCGAGAACCTCGCTGTCGCATACGCGGATAGAACCGTTTTCAGCAATATGAGCTTTTCGATCCGGAACGGACACCGGATGGTTCTAACGGGCGCCAACGGATGCGGTAAGAGCAGTTTGCTGAAGCTGGTCTGCGGCTTTGATATCCCCCATACAGGCACAGTGACATTGGGCAGCAGGCTTATCATCAGCTATGTGCCGCAGGATGCTTCTTTTCTCTCGGGCGATTTGGACGGATACGCCGCCCGCTATGGTGTCGATATAACCCTGTTCAGGGCGGTCTTGCGTAAACTGGATTTCCCGCGTATTCAGTTTGAGAAGGATATGCGCGACTACAGCGCAGGGCAGAAGAAAAAGGTTTTGATTGCGCGAAGCCTCTGCGAGAAAGCGCATTTGTATATTTGGGATGAGCCGCTTAATTACATTGATGTCCTGAGCCGGATACAGATCGAGGAGCTGATTCTAACGCACCGCCCGACACTGCTATTCGTCGAGCATGACCGCGCGTTCTGCGAGAACATAGCGACGCATGTGATTAAACTATAACCGCAACCGGAGGAGTGATTATCTGTATGTTGGATAACCCTTACGATTCGCAGAGCATTGAAGGAACCGATGTTTTGAACTTGGATTTTAACAAGCTGTGCAATATCCCCGATGATAGCATGGTGCTGCCGGTGGCAGTACAGAACGCGATTACAGGCGAGGTCATTCTTATTGCGTATACCAACAAAACCGCTTTCGATGAAACGGTAAAAAAAGGAAAAGCAGTATTCTGGAGTACTTCAAGAAATAAGTTATGGTATAAAGGCGAAGAATCCGGCAATACTTTCACTGTAAAGTCAATACATGTAAACTGCGAGCAGAACTCGCTTGTTTATAAAGTAACCCCGGACAAGGGGAACATATGCCATACGAGCATTAACAATGTGGCGAATAACTGCTTTTACCGTAAGCTCAACACGGAAACCATGAAGCTGGAGTTTCAACCGGCTGGTGATATATCGCCCCGCAAAGCATGAGGCTCATCCGTCAGGGGTATTGACATACGGTATTTCCTGCTTGAGCGCAAATGTTCGACAATTAATGTAAATTATGATTGAAATAAAACGGAATTAGTAGTATAATCCTCTCTGGTGCAAAGCGCGAGAGGCTATGCTGCGCTGTATCCGTTTGCTCAAAGCACTATACTACTCCTCGAAAGCTGGTGTTTTCCCTGTACCTGAAATCCATCGAAATACAAGGTTTTAAGTCGTTCCCCGAGAAAACACGGCTTACCTTTGACAAACCAATAACCGGAATCGTCGGGCCGAACGGCAGCGGCAAATCCAATATTTCCGATGCGCTCCTGTGGGTCATGGGCGAGCAATCAACCAAATCCCTGCGCGGCGGCAAAATGGAGGATGTCATCTTCGGCGGCACGCAAAGACGGGCTCAGGTCGGATTCGCGGAGGTGTCTCTTATTCTCGACAACAGCCAGGGGATGCTCGGGATCGAAACTACTGAGGTAATGATAACAAGAAGATACTACCGCTCGGGCGAGAGCGAGTATTATATAAACCGCGCAAACGTGCGGCTCAAGGATGTTAACGAGCTGCTGATGGACACCGGCCTCGGGCGCGAGGGATACAGCATAATCGGCCAGGGGAAGATTGGCGAGATACTCTCCACGAAGAGCAAAGACAGACGGGCGATATTCGAAGAAGCATCCGGGATATCACGTTTCAGATATAAAAAAGAAGAATCCGAGAGAAAGCTAAAGCAAACAGACGAGAATCTTCTGAGAATCGGCGATAAAATATCAGAGCTCGAGATGCAGGTGGAACCGCTGCGCGAACAGGCGGAAACCGCGCGGAAATACCTTCTGCTCAGAGATGAGCTTCGCGGTTTGGAAATTTCCGTATGGCTGCGCGAACTGGACACGCTGGCTGCCCGCGCCGAAAAGGCCGAAGCTGACCACGCAACCGCCAAGATTGCGCTTGAAGTCACCTCGCGCGAATTTAATGACTGCTTCGCGGATGCAGAGAAGCTATCAGAAGAAATGCGGCAATGCGATATAGATGCCGATGCCGTCAGAGAGCTGATATCATCAGCCGAATCGCGTCTTGCGGATGTCGAAAGCGAGATTGCGGTTCTGAAGTCGCAGATAGAGAGCAACATCGGGCAGATTGACCGCATAAACGAAGAATTACAAGGCGAAAACGACAGAAGCGACGGGGTCGAGCAGCAAATCGCCGATCGCGAGTCCAGGCTTGCTGAAATAGCAGATAACAGAAAATCTCTGGATGCAGAGTCTTCTAAGCTGGTCGATGAGCTGCAAAGCATCGCCAGTTCTTCCGGGGCATCCTCCGAGAAGCTCGGCGCTCTGCTGAAGGAAGACAACGAGCTTCAGTCTGCTCTCAACGATAGCAAAGTCGAGCTCTCTGCCCTTGCATCTCAGGCGCAGGAATTCTATGACATGGAAAACTCTGTCAAGCAGGAGCACCACGCGGCGAAGGAAGCCCTGTCAACGCAGACGGATGAACATAAAATAAGCGCAGAGGAACTGCGTAAAGCAAGGGAGGATATCACTTCCCTTAACAATATCGTCAACGGCCTGACGTTAAAAGCTGAAAACCGCGCGAAAAAAGCCGAAGCAAGCGGCGAGAAGCTTGATAAGCAGAGCTTCGAGCTTAAAACCCTCGAGTCCAGGCGTAATCTCCTGCAGGAAATGGAAAAGGATTATCAGGGATACTCAAAATCAGTAAAAATAATCATGCAGGAGTTTGGCAGAGGGTCGCTAAAAGGCATCCACGGCACAGTTGCCGACCTAATAAAAACATCAGACCGGTATACAGCCGCGATTGAAACCGCTTTAGGCGGCGCGATGCAGAACATTGTCGTAAACAATGTGGACGAAGGAAAAGCCGCGATAAATCTGCTAAAGCGGCGCGACGGAGGCCGTGCTACGTTTTTACCCATTTCCACAATAAAAGGAACAGTTTTAAACGAAAGCAATGTCGGCGGGGATCAGGGCTTTGAAGGCGTGGCACTGAATCTAATAAAGTTTGAACCGGAGTACGCCAATATTTTCGCGAATCTTCTCGGGCGTGTCGTTATTGCCGACAACCTCAACAGCGCAGCAAGGATAGCGCAAAAGCACGACTATAAATTCAGGATCGTAACGCTGGACGGTCAGGTCATAAACGCAGGCGGCTCTATGACAGGCGGGTCTGCCGCAAGCAGCGCCGGAATTTTATCAAGGGCAAACGAGCTTGAACAGCACAAGATACGCATAGCCGCCATTGCAAATGATTTAACGAAATTAGAACGCGAACACTCCGAGTTAGTCAGAGAGAAAAACGCCGCCCAATATGAGCTGGATGTAGCTTCTGCCGAGCTCCGCACAGCGGAAGACGCGCTAATCAGGCTCGAAAGCGACGAGCTCCACCGCTCTCAGCTCCTCGAAGCGGCAAAGGAAGCCATCCTCGCCTTTGAAGAAGAGCTTAACACGCTCAATAGCAAGATTAAACAAAACAGCGACGAGACAGATTCACTCAAGAAACTTATAACCGGACACGAATCGTCAATATTTAGCCTAAAAGAGCAAATTGAAGCGGCTATGCAGGGGCAGGAGAAGCTGTCTGCGGAAAGGGACCATGTAAACGAAGAGATTTCCGAGCTGCGCTCAAAGATAGCCTCTCTCGATGCCGAAGCAGAAGCTGTCGTTAAATATATAGCCGGTTTATCTGCTCTGCGCGATGAGATGTATGGAAGCCGTGAGCGGCAGATGAGCGCTATAGGCGATCTGAAAACAAAAAACGAGGATATCCGCGCTGTGATTGTCTCAAAAGAACGCGTTGCGGCATCCTTCAGAAAACAAATAGACACGCAAAAAATTAAACTGACAGAACTAAACGAAAAGAAACTCGATATCGAAGCAAAGAGAACAACCCTGAACAAAACCTCGCTATCAAAAAACCAGGAAATGCTTGATCTGGAGCGCGAATGTTCGAGGCTAGAACAGAGAAAACTCACAGCGCAGATGGAGGAAAAGCAGATTCTGGACAAATTATGGGATAATTACGAGCTAAGCAGGACTGCCGCAGCCAGCGCCGGAACACAGATAACCAATGTTTCCGAAACGCAAAAACGCATTTCTGCCCTGAAGAAAGAGATAACCGGACTAGGCACGCCGAACATAGGCGCGATAGAGGAGTTCGAGCGTGTCAACACGAGGTACACATTCCTGACTGAGCAGCGTGACGATGTCGAAAAGGCTAAAAGCGAGCTGATTGTCATTATCGAGGAAATCACCAATAAGATGCGCGATATCTTCCTGCGTGAGTTTGAGATCATCAATATCAGTTTTGAAAAGACTTTCAAAGAACTGTTCGGCGGCGGCCGCGCATCGCTGATTTTAGAAGACCCCGCCGACGTGCTGGAATGTGGCGTGGAGATTCAAGTACAGCCCCCGGGCAAATCTCTGAAAACTATAACACTGCTATCGGGCGGCGAAAAGGCTTTTGTGGCCATCGCGATTTACTTCGCCATCCTCACAGTGCGCCCGCCTCCGTTTGTCGTTATGGATGAGATAGATGCCGCGCTCGATGATGCTAATGTATTGCGCTTCGCCTCGTATATGCGCAAGATGTCAAACACAACACAGATGGTTGTAATTTCACACAAACGCCCGACAATGGAAGAATCTGATGTGTTATACGGTGTGACTATGCAGGAGCTCGGCGTATCGAACATCCTATCCATAGACCTGAGCGAAGCGGATAAACTGATGGCAGGGTGAGCGGAGTTGAAAGTTGAGAGTTGAGAGTTGAGAGTTGGGAGCGGGGAGCGGAGAATTTAGAATTAGGATGGGTATTTAATTGGGGTTTTTTAGTAAATTAAAAGAGGGTCTTGCTAAGACTAAGAAGAATGTTTCGGCGCAGTTATCCGGGCTTCTGGCTGTTTTCACGGGGGGTGACGATGATTTCTTCGATGAGCTTGAAGAAATGCTCATTCTTGCGGACATTGGCGCCGGCGCATCAGCTGATGTAGTAGACAAACTGCGCCTAAAGGTAAAGAGCGACAAGATCAAGACCCCGGACGAAATCAAGTCTGCGCTTACTGATATACTTGCAGATATGCTTGACCTCGGCGGCAATTCGCTCAAACTCGGAACAAAGCCGTCAATCATCTTAGTTATCGGTGTCAACGGGGTAGGGAAGACGACAACCATCGGTAAGCTTGCTCTTAAATTTAAGAATGAAGGTAAGAAAGTCCTCCTTTGCGCAGGGGACACATTCAGGGCTGCCGCAGGCGAGCAGCTATCTATCTGGGCACAGAGAGCCGGCGCGGATATTGTAAGGCGTGACGAAGGCTCAGATCCCGCTTCGGTCATATTCGACGGCATCAACGCAGCAAAAGCCCGTGGCGCGGACATCATCATCTGCGATACAGCCGGGCGCCTCCATAATAAGTCAAATCTTATGAACGAGCTTAGCAAGATCAGCCGCGTGATAGACAGGGAGCTTCCGGATGCGGACCGCGAAACGTTGCTCGCGCTTGATGCAACAACAGGCCAGAACGGTCTGATACAGGCCCGCCAGTTCAAAGAATCCGCACAGCTTACGGGTGTCGTGCTGACAAAGCTGGACGGCACGGCAAAGGGCGGCATAGTTTTTGCAATCGCTACAGAGCTCGGCGTTCCCGTGAAGTTCGTAGGCGTAGGGGAGAAGCCGGACGACTTGATCCCCTTTGACAATAGGGAATTCGCCGAAGCAATACTGGAAAATTAGGGATGAGGAATTAGGAATGAGGAATTTCAAATCTATTTATAAACATACACCATATAGTTTCGAAAGCTTATGCTTATGAAATTTGTGCTTGCTACAGCTAATACTGGTAAAATAGGTGAGATGTGTGGTATACTCTCGGGGATGGGACATGAAGTCGTCACACGCGACGCGCTCGGGATAGATATCATCATAGAAGAAACAGGCTCTACTTTCTACGAAAACGCCTTACTGAAAGCATCTGCCATATCTAAAGCATCCGGCCTGCCCGCAATAGCAGACGACTCCGGGCTTTGTATTGAGGCATTGGACGGAGCCCCGGGTCTTTACTCCAGTTCTTTCGGCGGTGAGGGCCTCAGCGATGAAGAACGTTGCGTTTTTTTACTGGAAACTATGAAAAACATGGAACATCGCCGAGCTAAATTCGTCAGTAATATATTATGTGTATTTCCTGATGGTGATATACTATCCGCGGAAGGCGAGTGCCGGGGCACTATTCTAACTGCGCCTCAAGGCAGCAACGGATTCGGTTACGACCCGGTTTTTATGGCCGATGGCAAGGATGTAAGCATGGCAGAGCTGCCCACAGAGGTGAAAAACTCGATATCGCACAGGGGCATTGCCTTATCAAAGTTCGTAAAGCTGCTTGAAGGAAGAGGCGAGGGAAATTAGGAATCGGGAAACGGGAAATAGATATGAGAGATACTAGGATCGGGATTTTTGGCGGGACTTTTAATCCGCCGCATGTCGGGCATATACAGGCGGCAAGGGCAGCGATAGAGCAATTACAGCTAGACAAACTTATAGTGATCCCGGCCGGTATCCCGCCGCATAAAACGATGCCGGAAGCCACTCCGAGCCCCTCTAAGCGCATGGAGCTTTCGCGGATTGCCTTTGAAAATGTGCCAAGCACCATAGTTTCAATCATCGAAGTCACAAAACCAGAGCTATCTTATTCCGTTGACACACTGGAGTATATAAGACGTTTACATCTCGATGATGCGATTTTTCTGCTTGTAGGCTCTGATATGTATCTGACGCTTGAATCATGGAAAGACAGCAGACGGATTTTTGAAATAGCAACCCCGGTTGTGTTTTCGCGTAAAGCAGACGATGTGCCAAAGGTTACAAAATATGCGCAGTATATCGAAAACCGGTACGGAGCTAAAACCGAAATCATCGAAACGCAAATCATAGACATATCATCCTCAGCGCTTCGCCAAATGCTCCCAAAACGCGGGGGTATTGAATATATGACAGAACCGTGCTATTCTTATATCATCAAAAACAGGCTATACAACGCAAAGCCCGGTTGGGACTGGCTGCGGGAACGCGCGCACTTTAGACTTGACCCTTTGCGTATACCGCATGTTCATGGCTGTGAGGAAGAAGCCCCGCGTCTGGCAAGAATATGGGGCGCGGACCCGGATGATGCCAGAGAGGCTGCAATACTGCATGATATCACAAAGCGTCTCACCCTTGAAGAAAGCCTTAATATTTTCTCCGAACATAACATCCATATCGACGAGAACGAACATGACCAAGCGAAGCTCTTTCACTCAAGAACCGCCGCGCTGCTTGCCGCAAGCGAGTTTGGCGTATCAGACGAAGTCGCTGAGGCAATCAGATGGCACACCACAGGCAAACCCGGCATGACTACACTTGAGAAAGTGATTTATCTTGCCGATTATATAGAACCGAACAGGGATTTTGATGGCGTTGAAACGCTGCGCAAGCTAGCTTACGAGAATCTTGACGAAGCTATGATAATGGGGCTTGAAATGACCGTTTCAGATATAGCCGCACGCGGCATAACGCCAAACACTGCATCTTTAGATGCGTTGTCGTACCTGAAAGAAGGGATTGCAAATGACATTTCTGGGAAGTAGAAAAGACGGTAAACACATTAAAAAGAAGAGCAAAAACCAGACCGGGGCAGACGGCTTAGGCGAAGCCGCCGATAATCCTGAGATTAGCTTCGGCAGCAAGCTGAAGAGATTTCTTTCAAAGAAATCAACGGTTATAGTCAGCATTTCTACCGCGTTGGCAATATGCCTGGTGTTTTTAGGCATCGAACTGGCAAAAGGGTGGATAGATGATGCCCGGGGCACGCGGCCCGACGTACGCTCCGATACGCACAGCGATGACTTTGTCGCGCCGTCATCCAACACAGGGCTCCCTAACAATTCAGGAAACGCGCAGGCGCTTGACGACCCAACGGCTGATAATGCTGTGTCTGTCAGAGATGATACTAAGTATACTTTTCTCATACTCGGTGACGACGGCGGAAACACCGATGTCATCATGATCGCTATGCTCGATACCGTCAATCTAACCTTTGACGTTGTGAATATCCCGCGGGATACGATGGTGAATGTCAGTTGGAATCTGAAAAAAGCAAACTCGATCCTCGCTTATATGAGAAGCGCGCACAGAGGTCAGGAAGATGCTTATCTCAATGCCATGCAATCGACTGTTGATAAGTTCGCCGATGTGCTCGGCTTCAAAGTGGATTACTGGGCTTATGTTGATATTAGAGCGTTTACAAATTTGATCGATGCAATAGGCGGGGTGGATTTTTACGTCCCTTACGATATGAGATACTCCGATCCTTATGCGGATCCGCCGCTTAATATAGACTATACGCGTGGGATGAAGTACGGTCTTTCCGGCAGACAGTCTCTGGAAATCCTCAGATTCCGAAGCACAGCAAGCGCTGATATAGGCAGGATAGGTGTTCAGCAGTCGTTTTTACTCTCCGCCGCGCACCAGATACTGGAAAAAAAGGATTCACTGAGCGTTTTTGATTTAGCAAATACTTTCCTAAGACATGTAGTTACAGATATCTCATTGTCCAACCTTGTATGGTTCGGCGAAAGATTCTTTGAGATTGACCCTGAGAACATTAATTTCCACATTGCGCCCGGGATATATAATGACTTCGCAAACAGACAGCCGTACGTCACTTTATTGCTGGATGAATGGCTGGAACTCGTCAACAGCAAGCTAAATCCGTTCTCGCTCGATATAACGCCAGATGATGTCAGCATACTCACGCGTGGCTCCGACAGAATACTCTATGTAACCGACGGAAACTGGCAGTTTGACCCGGAATGGGGCGCGACCAGCAGGGGGCCCGATCCATCTAACGCTTCGACAAGCACAGGAAGCACAGGAAGCACCGGCAGCTCAGGCAATACAGGCAGTTCAGGAAACTCCGGGAACTCTAACAGCTCCGCCCCCGGCGATTCTTCCAACCCCTCAAACAGCAACCCGGACGGGGATAACACAGATGGCATAGATGATGATACGGATAACTACATTGACGACGGCAGCGACGACCCCGATAACCCGGGCAATCCCCCGCAAGACGATGATGCGCTGCCGCCGGGTGACCATGACGACCCGCCCACGGACACCGGCGAGCCAACCGACGACGATTAGGAGTATTCCTAATTTCCAACTCTGCTTACAGTTTGCGGTCAATGCCGCGCAAGAAAGGTATGATAACCTCAATGTTGACACCTAAAGAAATCGCTGAACTGGCCGTGGCTGCTCTTGATGCTAAGAAAGCCAGGGATATCACTCTGCTCCGCACCCGGGATGTAACTATTCTCGCGGATTATTTCGTCATATGCACCGCAACATCCACAACCCACCTCAAAACCCTATCCGATGAGGTGGAAAAAACATTGAAGGATAATGGAGAACAGCCGCTCAGAAGGGAAGGCCGCCGCAACGGTGGTTGGCTGCTTCTGGATTTCGCTTGTGTAGTAGTCCATCTCTTCCTAAAAGAAGCGAGGGATTTCTATACACTGGAGCGCTTATGGGCCGACGCGGAAGACATAGATATCAGCGGAATCCTCACATAAGAAAGATGAATTTGGAATTAGGAATGAGGAATTTTTTCATGAAATATGATTTTTGCTCTATTGAGAAGAAGTGGCAGGATAGGTGGGATGCCGAGAAGGTCTTCGCTGCCGTTAACGGCGGTGCGAAGCCTAAGTTTTATGCGCTTATCGAGTTCCCTTATCCTTCCGGCGCAGGTCTGCATGTCGGGCATCCCCGTCCATATACGGCTATGGATGTGGTTGCCCGCAAAAAGCGTATGCAGGGGTTTAATGTGCTTCTGCCGATGGGCTTTGACGCTTTCGGGCTGCCTGCGGAAAACTACGCAATAGCTAACAAAATGCACCCGGCGGATGTCACGCGCAGCAATGTCAAGCTCTTCACCGGTCAACTAAAAATGCTCGGCTACAGCTTTGACTGGGACCGCTGCGTCGACACCACCGACCCTGAATACTACAAATGGACACAGTGGATATTTCTCAAACTGTTTGAAAACGGGCTGGCATATAAAGCGCAGATTCCCGTAAACTGGTGCCCGTCATGCAAATGCGTGCTGGCAAATGAGGAGGTAGTAAACGGGGAATGTGAGCGCTGTGGGACGGAAGTAGTCAGGCGCGAAAAGAGCCAGTGGATGCTGCGTATCACAAAATACGCCCAGCGGCTTGCGGACGACCTCGACGGCGTAAACTTCATTGAACGCGTGAAGACACAGCAGCGTAACTGGATAGGCCGCTCTGTCGGTGCCGAGGTGGATTTTGCGACCACAGCAGGGGAGACCCTCCGTGTTTTCACCACGCGCCCCGACACGCTCTACGGAGCAACCTATATGGTAATATCCCCCGAGCATCCGGTTCTTAAGAAGTGGATGCCCGGCAACCCGGAGGAAATAAAAGATTACCAAAACCTGGCAGCTAAAAAATCGGACTTCGAGCGCACGGAGCTTGCGAAAGACAAAACCGGCGTGGAAATTGCGGGCATAAGAGCGATTAACCCTGTTACAAATGAAGAAATACCGATTTTCATATCCGACTATGTGCTGGCGACATATGGCACCGGTGCGATTATGGCTGTACCCGGCCATGACCAGCGGGACTGGGAGTTTGCAAGGAAATTCGGATTGCCGATTATTGAGGTCGTATCAGGCGGCAATATCGAAGAAGAAGCCTTTACCGACTGTGACACGGGCGTTATGGTGAACTCCGGCATGATTACCGGCATGAGCGTCGAGGACGGAAAGAATACAATCACTAAATGGCTGACGGATAACGGGCTAGGGGAGGAGAAGGTAAACTTCAAGCTGCGCGACTGGGTCTTCTCGCGCCAGCGTTACTGGGGCGAGCCTATTCCGATAGTCCATTGCGAGCATTGCGGTTATGTGCCGCTGCCCGAGAGCGAACTGCCGCTCGTGCTGCCTGACGTGAAGAATTATGAAACTACCGACACTGGTGAGAGCCCGCTTGCGACGATGACCGACTGGATAACGACTGTTTGCCCGAAATGCGGCGGCCCTGCGCTCAGAGAGACAGATACGATGCCTCAGTGGGCCGGCTCAAGCTGGTACTTCCTGCGCTACACGGACCCGCATAACAAAGATGCTCTGGCTTCATCCGAGGCTTTAGATTACTGGATGCCCGTGGACTGGTATAACGGCGGATATGAGCATACAACGCTTCATCTGCTGTACTCCCGCTTCTGGCACAAGTTCCTGTTTGATATTGGCGTTGTCTCGACCCCCGAGCCATATATGAAACGCACAAGCCATGAGTTCATTCTCGGCGAAGACGGGCAGAAAATGAGCAAGTCCCTCGGAAATGTTGTCAACCCAAACGACATAGTCAATGAATACGGCGCGGATACGATGCGCCTTTACATCATGTTCATCGGGGATTTTGAGAAGACCGCCCCCTGGTCGTCAAAGGCAGTCAAGGGCTGTAAGAGATTCCTAGACCGTGTTTGGAATCTCGCGCAGGCTCAGTTACAGGACGATAACATATCGGCGGCGCACGAAATGGCGGTACACAGGGCCATCAAGAAGGTCGGCCTTGATATAGAGAACCTAAAATTCAACACCGCGATCGCAACCTTGATGTCGCTTGTAAACGACTTTCACGATACGCCCCCGTCTCGAGGCGATATGCGTATGCTGCTGATGCTTCTGTCGCCATTCGCGCCGCATATAGCAGAGGAACTCTGGGAAATGCAAGGTTTCAGCAAACTTGGTTATGTGTCTACCCAAGAGTGGCCGGTTTATGACGAAGCTAAGACAATAGATGCCGAATGTGAGATAGCCGTACAGATAGGCGGCAAGCTGCGTGGCACGGTAAAGGTCGCGCTTGATGCCGATGACAGCATTCTGCTGTGTGCCGTCGTGTCTGACGACAGGCTAAGCAGACTGATGGAGGGTAAGGAGATTGTCCGTACGATAGTAGTGAAAAATAAGCTGATTAATCTGATATTAAAGTAGGGGAAGCTTGAAAATCTTTGAATATATGCAAAAAACTACCTCATTGGTGCTTGCTGTTCTTATTATTATCTCACTTGCTGCCCTAGCAGCAGCCGGGTGCGGTTCTCAAAACAATGAAGCCGTGCCCCGGCCGTATTTTGACGGCGTGGAAGGTTATCATGTTATCGTTGCCGGAGGCGAACCCGAAGGCGTAGCCGCCGCTCTTGCAGCCAGCAGAAACGGCATGAACACTCTGCTTGTGGAAGAAGGCGATGCATTAGGCGGCCTGATGACTTTGGGCATGTTAAATTTTCTGGACCAGAATCACGGCCCCGGCCGCATACTGCTGACACAGGGGATATTCCGCGAGCTTTACCTCGATCTTGGAAACGCTTTTGATATAGAAGAAGCAAAAGAATGGTTCCGTGCCAAATGCCACAATGAACCTAATCTGACGGTGATGCTGGGTACTGAGGTCATCGCGCCTTTGATGGACGGTAACACAATAACCGGGCTTGAGGTCAAGCAAGCCGGCAGCCCGGAAACGCAGACAATACGAAGCCATGCGGTCATTGATGCTACCGTAGATGGCGATGTTGCCGCAGCAGCGGGAGCGCCTTATACAGTCGGGGGCGAGGATTACGGCGCTCACGGACTTAAGCAGGGCGTTACCTTGGTATTTGAGCTGGGCGGCGTTGACTGGGCTGTCCTCACAGATCATCTAAGAAATGATGCCGACCCCCATTCAGGTGTGCATGATAAAGCTGCGTGGGGTTTTGGCAATGAAGCTCTCGCATACAGCCCGGACGGCAGCGATATTCATTTCAGGGGGCCTAACATTGCCAGACTGCGAAATGACAATGTATTAATTAACGCATTAATCATATTCGGCGTGGATGCTCATGACAGAAGCTCCTATTCCGAAGCCATAGCCAGAGGCAGCCGCGAAATCCCGCATATCGTCGAGTTCATGCGCGAGAGATTTACCGGGTTTGAAGATGCTTTTTTTGTGCGCCACGCATCACGGCTCTACGTTAGGGAGACCAGGCATTTCGTAGGTGAGTACAGACTTACGATTACTGATGTTTTAGAGAATCGTGACCATTGGGACAGGATCGGCCACGGCAGCTATCCTGTTGACATACAGGCATTCGATACTGTAAATATTGGTAATATAATCGGCGTTCCCGATATTTACAGCATCCCATTTCGCTGCCTGGTGCCGCTAGAAATTGATCAGCTGTTGATCGTCGGGCGAAGCGCATCTTACGACTCCCTGCCGCACGGCAGTACACGGGTCATACCCATCGGCATGGTTACAGGCGAGGCTGCGGGTACGGCTGTCGCGTATAGCGTGCAAAACTCAGTTTCTTTTCGCCAAATGACAAACGACCCGGCTGCAGTTAAATGGCTGCAAAACCGGTTAATCAGCCGGGGCGCTTTTCTTATGGAATATGTGCCGCCGCGCAAAGAAGTCATGGATCACTGGTCATATCCCGGTTTATCCGTGCTTAGGGAACTCGGTTTAGTCGCGGGCGGATATGAAAATGATTACCGTCTGGATTACGGGTTAAGACGGCGCGGTGAGTTGCGAAATGTAATCAACTCTGTTATCAGCATTGCAAGCGAGCGTACTGCAGGGCGAGGCACATCTCAGATACCGGCATTCAGAGTCGGGCTGACCGCGAGCGAGATTACGATAGGAGTGTTATTGTCAACTGCGGCTCAGGCGGCATCATTAGGCGATGAGTTTGACGATGAGGTACTTGCGAGGGAATACCTTATTGCACTAGGCATACTAAATGACAGCAACCTTCATCATTTCACGGATCTATCTGAAATTACTACAAACGCTCATCTGTACAGCATCCTCGGCGCATTGTATGATTATTTTATGAAGTAGTTTCCTGGAGCCTTGGACAAAAGTCCCGCAGTTGTTACTGATAGGTATGGTTATGAAGTGTAAAACAGTTTTAATTTCATCAGCGCTCTTTATTACAATCGGAGGATTGATTTCCGGGATTGCCGGTTTAATAATAAACGGTAATTCAATCTCGGTAGGATTAAGCATACTATCAGGCAAAACCGCAAATCCAGGTACAGCGTGGATTATCATCGGGCTGATTTGTGTGATATCAGGTGTTATTACGTTAACTGCCTTCGGTTTTTATAACCGATCTAAATCTGAAAAGAATGGGGAGATTAGGATGATTTCCGGTATCATTGCGTTAATTGTAATAGGGTTTATGTTTATAGCCGGCGGGGGTATTCTTATCTGTATCGGCATTCAGATTAACAACGCTTTCAATCACGCCTGGGATCTTTTCATATCATACTTATCATTCGCATCAGCCGGCCCGGATTCCGGAAATGTATTTATTATCATAGGCTCCGCCGCAGGCGCATTGGGGATATGTTTTATGATAATAGGCATACTTGAAGCGGTAAAGATTACGAAAAAAAAGCCTAATTCGCAGGGGGGCATGTAAATTGCTTGCGTATTATATCTTGGTTTAGTATAATTGCATAGGGCTTGTTTGAATAATCATCACAAATCGCGCTGATTGTTATACGCGCCTTAGGCAAAGAATTTATTTTTTAGGAGGAAGCAAACTATGATCAGAACTGAAGCAGTTTCACTTAAAACCATCAAAGCCTTATCTTTCAAGCAAAAACTAAAGGACGGAGGCGCAGGAATCACAATCATCGCCCCGGACGACAAGGCTGTATTCACCATCAACAAGCGCGACGGCTCATACGCCCCGTACGGGCCTGTTAATGCCGAGGTGTTCAACGCCAAAGTCATCGACGAAGCCTTTGAGCTGACCAAAAGCCTGCCTTTCAGAAGACTGGGCGCGATTACAAAAGTATACCCGGATGTCCATTGCGACGAAGGTTCCCTTGATTTGGAAGTTGAGGACGAAAAAGCTGAAATCGATGTGATGGCCTCTGTGGAGTACCGTGAGTTCATAGCCCAGTACACAGATAAGAACGACAAATTCTCCTACCAGCTCATGAACAAGGACTTAATGCAGTTTGCGGCAAAAAGCAGCGTAGTAGGCAAAAAACTGGCGGAAAAAGAGGATGCGGATCTTATCGTGCGCTATATCGTAAAATCCAAAGCAGCCGACCTAGCCCGCAACCGAGGCATGGACGAAGACATGCTCACAGCGTTCATCGACACATTCGACAGCATGGATACAAGGTCAGCGTTTAAGGAACTGAAAGCGTACCTGCGCGGGAGGGTGAGCAGGAAGAAGAGATAGGGAATATAAATATTTACATCTCTTATATTATGTGCTACAATCATAAATATCTAAAAGAATCTAAAACATTCTAAAAGAATCTAAAACATTCTAAACAGATTATGAGGTGTAGCACAATGAGTCATCAACAAATAAACCCTTTCACCCCTACATTCGGAAGCATACCGCTTCAGATGGCAGGTAGAGGTAAGATAATCACCGATATCTTAAACGGTCTTGACAACGGCCCCGGCGACCCCAACAGAGCGAGCATCTTTGTTGGGGCAAGGGGTTCGGGCAAGACTGTTTTGCTTGCGAAAATAGCCGAGGAAGCATCCGCGAATGGATGGATAAGCGTAAATGTGAATGCGGTTCCCGATATGCTTGATGAAATTCTTATACAGGTAAGGGATAATGCAAAGGAGTTCCTCACGCCCGAATCGTTATCGTATATAACGTCTATCAGTTTGCCCGGGGTTAGCGTTTCCCGAAGCATGAATCAAAGCGAACGGAAAACCACATGGCGGTCAGATATGACTATGGTGCTAAAGGAACTAAACAAGCAAGGCACCGGGTTGTTAATAACGGTCGATGAGGTAAACGTCCGTGTTGAGGAAATGCGGTCGCTAATCGTGAACTTCCAGCACTTTATACGTGAACGGAGGGACATAGCCCTTATAATGGCCGGGTTGCCGCATAAAGTATCAAGCCTTTTGCGCGATGACTCCATATCATTCCTAAGAAGGGCATTCCAGCATAATCTGGAGCCTATAGAGGAAACCGAAGTACGTTTTTCTCTAAAGAAGACTACAGAGTCCGCCGGCCGCAGCATTGAATCAGACGCGCTTGATTTAGCGTCGAAAAGCACGAAAGGCTTCCCGTTTATGATCCAACTGATTGGATATCACATGTGGAGGCAGCGGCAAGAATCAGAAATCATTTCGAGCGAGGATGTTGTCGAAGGAATACATCTTGCGCGTAACGATCTGGAGAGAATGATTTTTGAAACAACATACCGCGAGCTGTCAGAAAAGGATCTAGCCTTTCTGTCAGCGATGCTCTGCGACAGCGGCAGCGATTACAGCACCATTTCAGACATTTGCAAACGCATGGATATTTCCTCCAAATACGCCGGCATCTACCGCAAACGCTTAATAGAGCAAGGAATCATTGGCTCCAGAGGCCACGGCAAGGTAGCATTTGAACTGCCGATGTTTAAGGATTATTTGAGGAATAGGGTAGGGGTAGTACTTGCCGACCTAGAACGTTTGTAAACTGAAAAATAAAAGGGGCAAGGCTAATGACATTATTTCGTAAAAAATTACACAATCCTATAGGGGCAAGGCTAACGGCATTATTTCGTAAAAAATTACACAAGCCTGTAATGTATAAATCTACCAGCACTTTAGAACGTCAACTGGAACAGTTAAATGCGATAGACAGTTCCAAACTATCTGATAGCGCCAAAACTCTTCTGAAACATGATATCACCCGTATAAAACAAGGGGTGGAAGGCGAAAACAGAGTTAAGTTTCAACTGCAAAATAGCCATATGCCAATGTATGTACTGCACGATTTGAATCTAGAATATGACGGTTTATCAGCACAAATCGACTTTTTGGTAATTACGCGAAAACGTAATTTCGTGATTGAGTGTAAAAACAATCACGGAAGCATTGAAATTGATGAAAGAGGTACGTTTATTCAAACAACGGACACAGGCAGAAAAGGAATAGAATCGCCAGTTACGCAAAACGAAAGGCACTTGGCGTTAGTTAACAAATATGCTTACATATAGGAAAGCCACCCTCGAAGGTTCTTTATGATAAACTGTTTCCTAGCTTCTGGCGTTCCATAATAGTTTTCGCTGCTCCTGAAACAATAATATATGATAAATCTGCACCAAAAGATATCAAATCTCAGGTTATTAGGGCTGACGTTTTGAATAAGCATATCAGAAAGACACTTAAGCGAGCAAGAGAGTCGGCAGGATCTACTGACAGCGAAATGGAAGCTTTGGCAAAATTCTTTATGGAATTACACATTGAGAATGATACAGATTATAAAGCTAAATACCAAGAGGAAGAAATTTGCACGCGAACATGTCCGAAATGCGGGAGTGAAATGATTCTAAAAACAAGAAAAGTGCCTAATCCCAATGAATTATTCTGGGGTTGTAAAGCTTTCCCAAATTGCAATGGCAGTCGCTCTTTTGATCAAACGAACTGAGCAAAACCTCAAGACATCGGATCTGATTTTCTGGTTTTAGCGAAGTGCAGACAATACGGAAGCAACGATAGGCAGCGATGACGTTAATTATGGCGTTAATGGCGTTAATATTGGCGTTAATTATAATGCTGTTCTGGACTTGATTAAGAATGACGCTTCCATCACATTAAACGATTAAGTATAAAGGCTAATATACCGATTTGTCATACAGCGTCCTCCTATCATTGAACAAAATCTTTATTTTGTTTAATTACACCTATAATCTGCAATACATCCCACAGATAACATTCTCTCAAGAATAATATCTCCGTGAGGTTTGCCCGCTCTCCCCTTTGTCTTATTAATACCTAATACTGATCTTGCATCTCAAACATATTTACCCAGAAACGTTTTGGCATATGCGTCATGCGGCAGCGCGGGTTTTCGCGGGCCTCAATTGATAGCGTATCGTAAAAGCGTTTCCAAAGAGCGCGGTATTTGTTCTCTTCTGTTGTTAATTCGGGAAACTCGATACTATCTACCGAAATTATCTCAGGAATACGATTTCGGTAGATTAAAGCAGCTTTGTTTGTGTTGTCAAAAATTATAAAATCATCGTCTTTATACCGAAGTATGAAATGCCTGGAGATAAACGGAAGTACGAAATTCTTGGGTGTTATGGTTGCTGCCAGAGAGTTGCCGTAATCAGCAAAACGGACAAACCCTCTGAAAAGATGTGCCTCATTTAGCAAGCTCTTCTCGGCTTGCAGCAAAACGGACACATCAGGGTCACCCAGTTTTGACAGCAATTTTGCGCCTTCGCGGTATCCGCGCCGCAGAAACCGCAGCATATAAAGCTCTTTTTGCTGCAGACAGGATAAAAACACGGTTTCGATTAACTTCGAGGCCCTATATGAAATCTTGTCCGGAATGGATTTTTGAACACGCTGTGCCTTGCCCGCATCGGTCTCGACATAATGTTTTTCATATAATGTTATTGGGTCATTATCATATCTTACGATATCATATGGGATTGAGCGGCTGTATATACTCTCATATACACAAGACAGAAAACCGTTATATGTACCGTCGTACTGGTAAATTATGTTAGATTCGAGGTCAGGCATAATACTGTCTCCTCTACTAATCCGTCTATTACTTTATCATGATATATACTGCTGTTTTGAGGAGCTAACACCTCCCCTCCCCTGCCTGTCAATGAGCGGGGAGACACAGGAATTGCATCAAACAAGGAAAGCTGTTCCATACCAAAGGCGTAAACCTTCGGGTCTATCAGCGCACGGACGGTCAGTTCTTTGTTGGGCGTGGAAACGGTGCGGTCGTCTTTTGTTATGATGAAAAATCTGGCACGTTTTAATACGACGCCTATTCGCTTTAGTTCTCCCAGACCGAGCCGGCTTTCTCGTCTGGCCGTTAGTATGCGTTGTGCGCTGGTTGGGCCAATACCGGGCACTCGCAATAAGTCACGTTTTGGAGCTTTGTTTACGTCAACAGGGAAAAAGTGCATGTTGTTAATAGCCCAATTGCACTTTGGGTCGAAAAATGGGTTGAAATTAGGAGTTTCCTCACTAAGAATCTCATCTGATCTAAAGCCATATTTCCGCATAAGGAAGTCTGCTTGGTAGAGCCTGTGTTCCCTAAGCAAAGGCGGCGGGGTTGAGAGTGCCGGGAGCAAAGTGTCTTCCGCGACGGGGATATAAGCAGAATAGAAAACACGCTTCATTGAGAATCGTTCGTAAAGAGCGGCGGCAAGGGTGATTATCTGATGGTCAGTATCATCGGTAGCGCCGATAATCATTTGAGTCGCCTGCCCTGCCGGAGCGAAGCTATTCGATTTTTTACTGTTGGAGTATGGCGTTAGCTGGTGCTGAAACTCAGCCGGCTCAGTGTTCTGTGCATTGAAATCCGTGAGCAGACCTGCGCTTTTTTGCTTCAAAGACTTGCTTTCGGCAAGCCTATCGCGTATCTGCCGCATCGGGGCTATTATCGCCTCTTTTGTCTTACCGGGTGCCAGCAGCGAAAGGCTTCTCTCGCTTGGCATTTCTATATTCACGCTGATTCTGTCGGCTAGATAGCCAAGATTGTCGATAAGCTCCGGAGCTGCTCCCGGTATAGCTTTTGCGTGGATGTAGCCCCAGAAATCGTATCTATAGCGCAGTATGCCAAGAGCGCCAATCATCAGCTCCATTGTATGATCCGGGTTTGTGACGACTGCGCTTGATAGAAACAGCCCTTCGATGTAGTTACGTCTGTAAAACTGTATCGTGAGTTCTGCCAGTTCATCAGGTGTGAATGTCGTGCGCTGCACATCGTTTGATGAACGGTTTATACAGTATTTACAGTTATAGATGCAATCGTTAGACATAAGGGTTTTGAGCAGAGTAACGCAACGCCCATCTGCTGTAAAGCTATGGCAGCATCCGGTAGCAAGTGTTTTTCCGGGTCTCTCAACGCCTGAAGATGTGCAGGCCGCATCGTATTTTGCGCTATCTGTGAGAATTGTTAGTTTATCAATCAAATCCATATGGAGATTATAGCTCTAATTTAATTAGATGTCAAGTATAAATTTCTAATATAATTAGCGTTTATTTGCAATACGTTACTATTTACGGGGGTATTATAATCAAAACCGTGCCTTGCGCCCGGACGGTTGTTTCTATGTCCTCATAAAATGTTACTGCAATATCTTACCTGATGTATTCGTTAACCTTTAATGCTAACATAGTGATATCGTCAGCTTGTTCCGCGCCGTCTGCGAAAGCATCTATATCTGTTTTTACGGCATGAATGAACTCAGTAACATCATCAACCGTTTTTTTATTAGCGGCCTCGACTAGTCTTGATATCGTGAATAGCTCAAGTTCATCGTTTACAGCCTCCGTTACGCCGTCTGTGTATAGGAGCAGCATATCGCCGATACGCAGGAGAGTTTCCTCCTGCTGATATGTCATGGCTTCCATGCCGGCAAGCACCAATGCAGGCTGTATGGGCAGTTTTTCGAAATTGCCGTCGGCCCGCTTAATCAGCGGAGGCTCATGACCGCCGCTGACATATGTAAATCTGCCAGTCGGAATATCCAGATAACCCATAAACGCGGTTACAAACATGCTTGCCTCGTTATTTTCCGCCAGCAGGTTGTTAACTGTCTCAAAGACATCCTTCGGGGATTTGCCGTACTGGGCGTTATTTTTAATCAGCGTCTTTGCAATGACCATAAAGAGCGCGGCAGGTACGCCTTTACCTGATACATCCGCTATGACAACGGCCAATGTATTTGCATCAACCATAAAGAAATCATAGAAGTCCCCTCCAACTTCTTTTGCGGGCTGCATAAAGGCGTAGACATCAAACTCAGGGCGTTCGGGAAAGGCGGGGAAAATGTTCGGCAGCATATTGGCCTGGATTGTCGCCGCGATTGCGAGTTCCGTGCCGATGCGTTCTTTCTCGCTGGTAACAGCCTGCAAATTCGCGATATACTCAGTCAGGTTATCTGTCATTTTGTTAAAGCTATCCGCCAGTACGCCTATTTCGTCACGCGACTCAATATCGATTTTCTTGCCGAGATTGCCTTTGCCGACCTCAATGACACCGTTTGTCAGTTTGAGCATCGGCTTTGTCACCGAGCCGGAAATGAGTATTGAGAGAATCAATACAATAATAATTATAACGCTGGTAAGCACTATGAAACGGAACATCACCCTGCTTAACATAAAGCGGATTTGTTCTTTGACTTCGATAGCTTGAATATCTATATCTTCTTTCATAATCAACGCGCCGGATATGATTTCATCGTACTCAACCGCTATACCAAGCGACCATCCTGTGATTTCGAGCGGCGCGTAAGCTACATAGTAATCGGTGCCGTCTAAGGATACATGGCTGACACCGGCATTTCCTGTCAGCATGTTTTCCAAGAGTTCTGTGTAGCTCTCGCTTGCCTCCGAAAAAGCATTGAAATTCGTTATGTCGTAATAAGGGTGCGCCAAATAGTCGCCATTGTCGTCGAGCAAAAACGCGTATCCTGTTTCACCGATCCGCATTTGCAATATATTGTTTATCATCGTGCTTAGGTCTATATCGGTGGCTACCACTCCGGCAGCTTTACCGGTGGGATCGGCATATGACATGGCGCAAGTCGTGATTTGGTTGTTAAACGCATCGACATGGGCATCGAGCCAGATTGGGTTGTTTGTATTGATTGCCGCCAAAAAGAAATCCCGTTCACGCGGATCGTAATCCGGGTTGTATGTGTTGCTTACCGACCACCTCAGGTTTATACCTGTAACACTGCCCATATAAGCATTCCTAAGATTGGGATTGCCGGCGTGGATGATGCCGAATATATACTCTGCGTTGCTTATTAGCAGCATCTCCCTCTCTATCTCCTGCGTGACCGTCACGTTCGGCGCAATCATCATCTTTGCTGAAGGTATATCGCCCGGCACCTGATTTGGCAGCGGCACCAGCCTTCCTTCGAAGTTACCGGGATTGGCGTACAGGGTACTCATAAACCCCGACATTGTCATAACTTCGCTTTGAACCCTCTCGAGCGTAGCGTTGCACTGCGCAGCCTGCGACTCGGAAAGCCTTGTCATATACGCCTCCGACTGTTCTATAAGGGCAACCGCGCTGTGGTCGGACGCATAGAAGCCAAGCTGGATGTTCATGTCCTGGGAATATTCCGACAGATTGAGAAGCTCCGTATAGGAAATAGTCGAAACGGTAATTACGGAGGCAAGCGCAATGCTTAAAATAACAAGCAGCAGCTTAGTAGTAAACTTCAAGTTTTTCATATTATTTTATCACTCCTCTGATCTGTCTTATCGTTTCGCTGTAATAGCGTAATAATAATCACTGCTAACGCCGCAAGCACTATAAACAATGCTGCCATCAAGGAAAGTCCTCCAAAGCCGTTAATGATAAACAAGCCGAACATAAATGGCGCGAACATCGCAACGAACTTTTTGAATAAGCTAATCCATGTAAGAAGCCGTACAGTGCCTATCTTGCTTGCGGCGGAAGTACTCAGTATATATGAGTTTTGTACCGAGAACCCGAAGCCATCCGCGGAGCCGAGTAGCGCCCCGGCGATGAGTATTGCTACAAAGCCTCCCAAATAAGCTGTAATGAACAGTGCCGCCGATATGATGAGCATATGCAGTATGTTTTGCAGCAGAACCCGGTTGAGATACCTTCGGACGGCTTTTAGCATTAGCGTGGAACTGATGTACACCAGACAGAGATTGTATACGAAGGAAACACGGCCAACATATGTTGTGGGCATATCCAAGTCGTTTATGTAAAGAGGGAGCAGATAAGCGCGAAATGAGTCTGTTATGCCTGTCGGGATAACAACCAGTGCAAGAAATACTGCGAGTATGCCTATATCCCTTGGTAATAGCCTTGATTTTGCTCTGCTTTCCGCAGCTTCAATAGATATTATAACATTACTGAACCTCATTGTGAATATAATTACTGCAATAGAGAGCAGCGCGGAAGTTATCAGCACAACCCTATACCCTGCCATATCAGCTAAAACCGCGCCAAAGGGCACACTGCACATAATGCCCGCGTATATCCCCGATGTCAGATCCGCGAAATTCTGTGCCTTATCGCCGCTCAAGGATGCGACGTTCCTAAGCGTCATCCAGCAGAAGCCGTAGCCAATGCCTATCAAAGCCCGCGAAGCAATGAATGTATAAACATCAGGTGAGATGGCGGATGCGGTAAGCCCGAGTATGTAGAAGCCCGCGCCCAGAAGATAAGACGGTTTCCAGCCCTTTTTCGTAAAAACACGCATTGTCAGAAATATAGCAGCACAGCTACTCATAGCTTCGACGGAATAAGGCAGTCCGGCGATAAAGTCAGCTTGTGGGTTGCTTGCGGCAAAATCACGCGCCATGATAGGTATGAATGATACGCTTAGATAGCCCGTGAAATAGAACAGGAAAGCGATTTGCCTTAGATATCCCGCAGGGTGGAGCGGAGGTGGTTTGACCGGTGTCTCGCTTACAGCAACCATATTTCGCCTTTCAATCAGCTTGATTGCAAGCAGCACTATCTCGCCCATAAGCAGCACCGATACGATAAGTGACATGAGGAGCGAGAGCGCAAAATCGCGTAAATTGTTGTTGATGAACGATTGTGATTTACTCATCAGGAGCATTCCGTCGCTTATCGGGAACCTATAGTAATTACTTGGGTCATAGTTCCTGCCGTCAGTAGCAAGGAATACTCTTTCGACTTGCTCAGGTATGTCTTTGGCGAGATCCAGTGCTTGATAACCGGATATATCGTTGCCGGCCGCTGACTGCTGCAAGGCCGTAAAATGAGCATAAGCACTGTCAAAGCCATCGTTTTGCAGTTCTGTCTGGTTTATCGCATACAGGGCAAAGCCAAAGCTGAACTGCATGACTATTTGAAAGCAAATAATCGAAAACAGAACCTCTCTCTTGGCCAAGCGCCCGTCAAACTCAAATATCTGGCCTTTCAACGCATAAATTACCTGCGCCGCGACTGCAACACCGACAATCAATAATAGGCTGACCAAAAGCGAGGTCGAGCCGTTTTTTTCCCCAGCCCCAAGCATAATCCAGACAAAAGCCCCAAGGATGATAGTTAGCCCTGTGCTGAATATAGCAAGTGTTTTTCTGACTTTTTTCATCTATACCCCTGTGTCAGTTGCTTATCACACCACTGTCAGAGAAAGCCTCTGATCTTCATCGAAAAATGCTAAGCGGGGAACGGGCTGCGAGCGGGGGAAAATTCTCGCCCTCACATTGTAGTAAACTTGCAACATCGTACCCGCAAGCATTTTATCGTGAATCTCAGAGGCTTTCCCTGACAGTGGTGTGAAAGAAAGGTGTGTCAGTCCGTCATCCGTTTTTAGCCGTGCGCAGCAGTGTTCCCACGAATGTATTGTAGTCGTAACCCGCTTCTTCGGCGCATTTTATTAAGCTGCTGTAGCCCGGCATCAAGCCCGGGAACGCGTTTATCTCCAGTAAATACAAAGCATCACCGCAAAGATGATAGTCCAGCCTCGCAAAACACGATGCGCCTGTCAAGGATGCTGCTTTGAGGGTGATGCGGCCGATTTCATCAATTATATCGTCGGAACCCTCAAATGGCACGACGGCTATATTGCCTGAGAATAGTTTGAACTCCGAGTCCGCATAGTCAATAACCTCAACCGGCGGCATTACGGTCATAATTCCGTCAATTTCTATCATGCCCTGTGTTATAAATCTGCCCTTGACGTAACGCTCGGCAAGCAGTGTATCGTCATAACGGAAGGAGTTTTTTAGGTTTGAGAACGAACGGCTGTCTTTTACGAAAACCATGCCGTATCTGCCTCCCTGAGTCGGGGGCTTGACTACAATTGGCGGCATTATACCATGCGCCGCTGCCTTTGCTTTAAACGAGTCAAAATTATCTTTTTCATACTCGCTGCTGCTGTACTCGAAATAGTCGGGGGTTTGGATATCCGACAGCCGCCAAAGATTCTTGCATATTGTTTTGTGGTTTATGATGGCTGCATACGGAGGGCTTGTGCCCACATAGGGAATGTCCAGCAGTTCAAGGATGGACTGGACTGCGCCATCACCGTGATGCTTGCCCTGCACGATGGGGAAAACCGCATCCGGAGCAAAGGTTTTTATATTGCTAATCAAGTTACTGTCATATTCTATTATACTAACCGTATGTCCCAGGGCGATAAGCGCTTCCGCGATGCCCTTGCCGGATTTTCTGGACGAATGCTGTTCTTCCGAAAACCCCCCGCTGATAACCGCAACCTTTATCTGAAACACTTCCTTCCGGTTTAATTTTGCATGTTATACAAATTAAGTTGTGACTTTAGTCCAAGCCTCCTTGGTAAACGCTTTCGGTGATTTCGGTTTCATCACCTGTACTTAGGTTTATGGAATAGTATGAGAAATGATCGATTGATGAATCTATTGATATTTTGACAAGAATACAGTTAGCGGAAGTTTTTATTTCTATATGACCATCATATTCTCTGATACCAACAAGGGTTCGTTCTGAGATGTCATATTCATAAATTGTATTCACGTTTATACCAGAGCCAACAGTCCAGAACAATCGGTTTTCGTATGCAATAAAGGAACCGCCAACACTATTGTAGCGTTCATCGTTATCGTATTGGAACTCATACAATACATCCCATTCGTTGCTCAGTGCATCAATGCGGAGCAAGGCTGCAACAGCCCCATATTGAGCATATAGCGTTTCTTTAATTACCAAGAAATAAATGCTATCGTTATAGACATAACCATGCGAAAACGACCACCAATTACCAACTTCAGGAAAACCATCGTCATTAGTATAGGGGAAATCAGATATAGCGGGATAATTCTGTAAATCAAAGATTTCTACGCGTTCCAATAAAACAGCGCTCTGTTCTATAATGACTTCCCCCGGATCGTGATGAACAATATCGCTAGGACTGCTATTGTGCTCAATATCGCTAGGGCTGCTGCTCAGTTCAATCTCGCCATTACGGCATGATGCGGAGAGGAGCAACATTGACGCCACTAGCGATATAGTAATTAGTGGAAACATAATCCGTTTCATTGTAACTCCTCATCTCAGAACCGTTCCCCGTCCTAATTCTCAATTCTCAACTCTCAATTCTCAATTGTAACTTAGTGACAGTAATTTTCTTGCTTTTTGTTTGCGTTTTCAATCACTAAGTTACCAATGCGGTCTATGTAACCGCCTTTGAAGAACAGGCATACCGCCCTGTCCGGGCCCATCAACTGCCCACCGCCGTCTAAAGCCGAGGCGCGGCAGCCGGCGCAGCATTGATACTTATACTCACATGAACCGCACTCTTCGTTTAGCTCCAGATACCGGTTTACGGTCGTTGTTATCAGGTTCAAATACGCCGAATCGCTCAGGCAAGCCGCCAAACCGATTTCGGTAATCAAAGGAAACTCTTTTTGAACATCCAGCCCGGACAGCGACATGCACGGCAGCACACGCCCCTCAGCCGATATGTACATGGTGTTCCGAGCATGGGCGCACACGGTCTGCCGCCCCGCATCCTCCGAGCCCATTGATTTAACCGATGGCAGCACATATTCCCTCGAGCCTTTCTCAGCCATAAAGAAGCCGCCGAGCTGCAAGCCTATAGGCGCGCCGTCCTCAATAAAATGAGGTATATATTCAAGGTATGTCTCAAACAGCTCCTCCAAGGGCAAAGTATCCCCGCCGGCATTCCCCAGCCAGTCCCCCGAAGCGGATACCGGGGTTACTTTGAGGCTCCTAACGCCCAGCGACGCCAAAAGGTTGATGCTCTCCCGCAAGCAGCCCTTGTTGCGGCGGTGCAGGCAAAGCTCCGCGCCCGTGGGGAATCCGCGCTTGCGGCAAAGGGAAAACGCTGCCTTTGCTTCCTCCTCCGCGCCATCCACGCCGCGCAGCCAGTCATGCCAGCCGACGCCGTCGAAGCTGATGTTAAGCTCAGGGTATATGCGCCGCCGCTCCAGGGCGTCAAGCGTTTCGTCGTTCACCAGCCTGCCGTTTGAATAAATGGTGGAGATACGCATACCATAAGCCAGCAGCCTGTCGACTATCTCCCAAAAATCCTTGCGGACCAGCGCCTCGCCGCCCGTAAGAGAAACTTCCATTACCCCGCAGTCATGGAGTCCGTCGATAATTGCCATGCACTGCCCATGCGATAGCTCGCCGTACTTCGCATCCGGCGCTGACATATAGCAATGGCGGCATTTATAATTGCACCGCCCCGTAACAGACCAGTGCGCAGCGCGCATATACCGCGTCGGGTACAGCTTGTATTTCTGATGCGGGGCAATCGGCATGGGGCTGTCGGACTTTTGCACTATGCCTAGCTCGACCGCCCGGTTAATGATTTCCTTATGAATCGGGAGCAGCAAGATTGAGTCTTCGGACAACCGCCCGTCGCACATCGACAGCGCATGAAACTCCTGCTCTCCTATGAATCCGGTGGAATGGTTTTTAAGGTCGCATATCGCATAAGGCAGCTTATCCCAGCCGCGCAGAGCGATGTTTTCTTGAAGTCTGTAATACATAATCCTACCTTAATTAAACAAGCAAGCAGGGTACGGTTCTTCTGCTTGCTTGTTTGGAATAATCCTGTCTTAAAACCAGGGAACAGAGCCATATGCTACACAAACAAGACCCGGGCCGGGGTTGCTTTTGCCGCCGCCGCCGGCAACGCAAACGCAAGTAACCCCTTCTTTTGTTCCGCCGCCCCCAATATAGCATTGGCACGTTTTGGTATCCTTAGCGCCGCCCGCCACGGCTTCCAGTTCGTCGTCGTCAATATGCTTCGGTGCATTTGCATAGGCTTCCAGTTCTTCAGCGGTGAACGCATAGCCTTCGGCAGCCGCAAAAGCGATTAAATCCGCCTTAACTGCCGCATCAACAGGCATCGCATCCTTGTACTTCCCGCTCAGGGCATCAGCCCGCCCGCGCAGAGCTTCGTCACTCTTTAACGCTTCGTAGAATTTCTTTACGTTTTCCATGGTTGATACTCCCATCCATTAATTCATCGCACGGTACTTTTGTCCGACGCTCCTAAAAAGCTCCTGATGCTCCTCCTAGTATACATTTAAGATTCGGACCCGGATAGTCTTTCCCGCCACCGCCAAAAACGCAAGCGCAAGTAATCCCATTCCTTGTGCCGCCACCGCCAGCGACGCAGAAACATGCCGAATACGCAGACCCACCCGCTACGGCTTCCAACTCATCGTCGTCAATGGCTTTCGGCGCGTTTGCGTAGGCATCCAGTTCCTCAGCTGTGAACGCATAGCCTTCTGCGGCTGCAAAAGCGATTAGCTCTGCCTTAACAACCGCCTCATCAGGCATCGCGTCCTTGTACTTCTCGTTCAGGGCATCAGCCCGTCCACGCAGGGCCTCGTCGCTCTCCAGAGCTTTGTAGAATTTCTTTACGTTTTCCATGATAATTTCTCCTTAAATAAATAATATTTGTACAAAATGCGTTTCCGCATTCCATAATTATGCATTATGCATTATGCATTATGCATTATGCATTACGCATTATGCATTATGCATTTGCAGTCCATAAACTGCACTATGTCATGCTGAAGTGTGGGCATCCGAAGCACACAATTTCCCCCGGAGGTGCATATGGGCAAATATCTTCCTTTGTCATTTTCAGGTACATCATAAAGTCCCCGCTTTTGATATCGGGATGGTCACATTTAAAGTAAATATAGTTCACCCCGTCATCCGTGTACCCATACATACCGCCGCCGCCCGCAACGGCATCCAAGTCGTCGTCGCTGAGTTCGGTTTTGCCGCTGCCCGCTGCCCCTGCCTTAAATTTTTTGCTAGGGTCGCTGTCGGACAAAAACGCATCGAACGCGCTTTGGCTCTTCACGCCTTTGAACTTTTCCCTCTGCTCAGGGGTAAGGTTAGCGAATTTCTCTTGTAAGCTCATGATAATTCTCCTTTTAATAATTCATAATGCATAATGCATAATGTTTAAACTGTGTCCGCTTAGCGGACGGACTCGTTTGACTTGATAGTAATTTCTACTCAGATTACCTACATCTTATAATACGCAAATCTCGATAGAGTAGCTCAATAAATTAATTCATAATGCATTGTGAATTGTGAATTGTGCATTATGCATTATGCATTTGCCTCTCCACCAGCTCGTAGAAGTAACCTTTTTTGGCGTATAGCTCGTCGAACGTGCCTTCTTCCGTTACCTTTCCGTCTTCCAGGACGTATATCATATCACAATCCTTGATTGTTGACAACCTGTGCGCTATAACTATCCGTGTGCATTTTAATCCTGCAAGGGCATCGGCGACGTGTTTCTGGGTGATGTTGTCTAGCGCGCTTGTGGATTCGTCGAATATGAGAACCCTAGGCTTGGGTGCGACCGCGCGGGCAATCATTAGCCGTTGCTTTTGACCGCCGGAAACCCCGCCGCTGCCCTCTGTTATGACCGTGTGCATCCCCATCGGCATAGCTTTGATGTCTTCGGCAATATCCGCGATTCGTGCAGCCTCCCATGCATCATCAACGGTCAGTTGAGGCGCGGAGATGACTATGTTGGAATAAATATCGCCTGAGAACAGCTTCCCGCTCTGCATGACCGCGCCGATTTTCCTGCGCAGGGATGGTAAATCCAGTTTCGTGACATCCTTCCCGTCATAATACACCGCGCCTTTGTTCGGCTTCTCAAAGCCAAGCAGCAAGCGTATAAGCGTCGATTTACCGCATCCTGTCTTTCCGACAAAAGCCACATACTGCCCCGGGCGGATCTTAATATTGATGCCGTTTAGTATGTTTCTTCCGCCCTCGTCATAGCGGAACGTAAGGTTCTGCACCTCGATGCCGCCGTATAACTCGGTAACAACAGTCTTATTATCGCTGATTTCAGGTGAGGTTTTCATAATCGGGGCGACAAGATCAAGCTGCGGTTTGAGTCCGGCAAAGAAAGTAGTCAGCATCCCCAATGACAAGATGGAAGCTGAAACCATGCCATAAGCCGTGTTATATGCCATGTACTCCCCAACGCCGATCTGTGACATTATAGCGATAAAATAAACAGCCGCAAGTCCGCCCGCAGTTATCGCCTTGCTTATGACTGCATTGTATTTTAACACAAAAGGCGGGTTATATGTGAAATTAGCCGCCGTTTTGTACTTGGTAGCCCATCTTGCGAATATCCGTTTTTCAGAACCCGTCAGCTTGATTTTCTGTATGCCGGAGAGCATAGAATAGGTCATGCCGGAGAGTTTGGCGCCGGCATCCAGCGAACGCCTTTGAATTCTCACGCTTGCAAGTGTGCTAATGATATTCACTGCAAGCGTCGCCCCGATGATTATAAGCGCGGGTACCATAAGAGCCGGGGTTATGCTTGCGATTTGAGTGAAATAGGCAAGTGAGAACAAAGAGGTGATAAGCGTTCCTGTGATGACTGAGAAAATAGAGCCGCATATCGCCGGTATGAGCGAGAACTTCTGGCTTAACTCGCCTGCGGCGTACTGCTTGAAAAACCCTGCGGGCAGGTTTAGCATACGCATCATTGCGGCCGGCTCGACTGTGTTTGAAAGCCGCATGGTCAGGCGGTTCATTACGATCCGCTGACTGAGGGACAGTATCTGCGTAGCCAGCGCGAGCGATATCATCAGCGCACCCAGCGCCCACAACGCTCCGGCATTGCCATCGGGGATAATGCGCGAATAGAGCAGCAGGGATATTCTGGGCTGTACCAACCCCATCAGCGTAGTCAGCGACATCACGGTCAGATAAAAGAACAAATCCCCCCGCGTTATGGTTTTAAGCATATACTTTACAAGATCAATCACCGACAATTCACGCGCAGGGAACGGCTTATAGAAACAATATGCATCGATTTCAATCCTCTTCGCCGTTTCAGCGCCGACAGTAACTCTCTTCCCGCTATCATAATCGAAAAAAGCATACCCTCTCCCGCTAGGCAAAAGCGCAACAATCGCGCCCTTATCCAATTCCTCATTAGGTTTCAAAACCCCCAGCATCGGCCCTGATGCTTCGCGCCACCATTTGCCTGTCAGTTCCACCCGGCGCTTCATTATGCCTGACGGCCGCAGGCAATAATTAATATACTCCGTAGTGTCCGTAATGCTCTCAGGCACGGGTATAATCTCCTGCCCGAAGAACTTGAGTATCTCCTGCACGGCATTATGAGTCCTCTGCCTGGGTGAAATAAGCCCCGCTTTCGCCGCCGCTTCTCCCATGACAACGGAAGACAGCTCAGTAAAAGCAAACGAAAACTCATCCTCGTCATTTTGCATTCTATTTTTAATCTGATCCTCAAACCAATTCAATGCAAAAAACCTCCGGGTTTTTTCAAATTGAGAATTGAGAAAGGAGAATTGAGAATTATGGGATTGCTGCGCGATTGTATTTATACTCGTCTGCTTTAACTGAGACCTTCATTCTCAATTCTCAATTATCAATTCTCAATTTGTGCTGATTAGATCTTTATATTTACCATCCATGTTCATCAGCACATCGTGGGTGCCGCGCTGCACTGCTTTGCCTTTGTCCAGGACTATGATTTCGTTGCAGTCGCGGATTGTGGATAGGCGGTGGGCTACTATTATTGTTGTAATACCCCTGTCGCGGATGGCATTGATAACGTCAAATTCTGTCCTTGCATCCAAGGCGCTTGTTGCCTCGTCCAAAATCACAATGGTGGGGTCGCTCGCCAGCGCTCCGGCTATCTCCATACGTTGCCGTTCGCCGCCTGAGAAGTTCTTGCCGCCTTCCAGCACGTCAGCCGCGTAGCCTCCGTCACGGTCGATAATCGCGCTATGAATCTGCGCATCCCTTGCCGCCATTATTACCTCAAAATCCTCTATTGACTTATCCCATGTCTTGATATTGTTATTGATGCTATCTTGAAAAAGCACGATATCCTGGTCTACCACAGACACGGAGCCGGTGAATATCTCCCTGGGTATCTCATCAGCGCCCTTGCCGTCAAACAAAATCTCACCGCTCCAAGGCTTGTAAAGATTGCTTATCAGCTTGGCAACAGTAGACTTCCCGCACCCCGAAGCCCCAACCAAAGCCACGCTCTCCCCGCGCTTCAATGTCAAGTTAAAATCCTTCAAAAGCGGCTCCGACAACCGATTATACCCAAAAGTCAAATCTCGGATTTCAACAGCCCCTGAAAGCTTGTAAAACCCTCCGTCGTCGTCACCTAATTCTGCATTATGCATTATGCATTCTGCATTATACTCAACGTCAGTCGAGTAGTTGAAAACATCCTGTACCCGTTCCATGGAAACCTTTGCCTGCTGCATTTCCAGCCTTGCGTTGAATATCTTAGTAAATGGTGCAAGGAGCGATGCGAGAAATCCCTGAAAAGCGAAGAAAATCCCTACAGTCATCTCTCCGTTTATTATCAAATAAGCCCCAATCAGCATAACAACGATGTTTACTGCCTGACTAATTATTTGCGGTATTATACCGAATGTCTGATTTAACTTCATTGACTTAATGTTAGAGTTATTAACAGTGGCATGGAGACCTGACCACTTCTCAAAAAAACCGTCCTCCGCGCCCGCCGATTTAATCGTCTCAATCATTTCGACTCCGGCTACCGTCATAGCACCGAGCTTTCCGGCGTCGCGTGAGGACACGCGGGAGATATCCACATTTCGTCTTGTAATGAAGCTGTTCACTGCATAGTTAATAATGAGCGATGAAATGCCGATAGCTGTCAGCATAACGCTGTAGCGTAAAACGATGAATAGGTAAAACACAACCATAAGCGCATCTATAAACAGCGGCGCAAAAAGCTTGATCAGCGACAAAGAGATATTATCATTCTCCTTTTGTCTGGAAGCTATATCGCCCGCATTGCGCGAGGAATAAAAGTCCAAAGGCAGCCGCAGGGCGTGCCAGATAAACATCCCGCTTGATACAACCGCGAACTTCGCTGATATTTTCAGGCTCGTGCGCGTATCTATTGCCATAAGTATGATAGTTAAAAACTGGAAAGCAAGGAAAATCGCGATAAATCCATAAGCCCACTCGGGGTGATTCCCGGAGAGCAAATCGTCAATGAATACCCGATTAAAGAATGTCGCTATAATCGCGATTACAGAGGTTAGCATACTTACCATGATGATAAACGCGAAAACAGGCGCGGAGCCTTTCAGCCGTTTCCTCGCGAACGGCCACACGCTTACCGGCTTACCGCTGGGCTTTAGCCCCTCGCCCGGCGTTATGGCGATGGCGATGCCTGTAAAGGATGTGTTAAACTGTTCAATCGGTACTTTAACTGAGCCCTTTGCCGGGTCGTTTATGTAAGCGGTCTTATTACTTATTTTCGTTAGCACGACAAAGTGGTTCATATTCCAGTGAATGATGCAGGGCATAGGTAGTTCTCCGATTGAGGCCGGCTCCACGCGGTATCCCTTCGCCTCAAAACCGTACACCCTCGCTACTTTAAGAATGTTTTTAGCTGAACTGCCATCACGGGAAACCCCGCAGTCAACGCGCAGCCGCTCCAGCGGCACCCATACCTTGTGATGCGCCATAACCATAGCCAGCGAAGCCGCCCCGCACTCTACGATTTCAAGTTGTAATACGACAGGAGTTTTTTTCATACCAAACTACACTCCCAGCAGTTCCCACACCGGGTAGCCTGTTGATATCACGAAGAACACCAGTCCGGCGAGGGCGATTGCTATTGCTGCCAAGATGAGCCATATGCGCGGATTGAGTACCTTTACATATGAATTAAGATCCTCCGGGGCGGCAATCTTTTCCACCGCTTCTTTTCTGAATAAATCGTTTCTCATAGCTATTTCCTCTTTAGATATTTACAAGCAGGGGGACCAAGCAGGGGGACGGTTCTTCTGCTTGCTTCTTCGCATTATTTCTTCTTCATGGTATCCTTCTGCACGCCGCCCTGGTTGCCGGCGGCGGCGGCGGGTTTTTGCTTTCCTAAGTCCATATCCATTTTTATCTCAGTCTCGGTCGTGGTGACGTTTGAAATAATATCTCGCCCGTTTATCATTGCGGACATGCCTCTCATATAGACGTTTTTATCATTCTCTAACATCTCTGAGGCCTTCATTCTGGCAAATCCGCCGATGTTTGTAGCATTTGTATCAAAGTCCCTGCTGATGTCTGACATCCTTGCCGCGTTGTTAAGCTGTTCCGTAGCCTGAGCGCGAAGATGAATCCCCATGAGCGGATTCGTAAAAAACTTAATTTGCGGAGGCTCGTCGATATGCAGCGCCTTATATGCGCTAAGGCTGTCTTGCATGACGACAAAAGGCCTTGACGAGAATTTTAGGACGACTTCCCGCTCCCTTTGCCGCTCTTGCAGCTGCTTGTTGTTATTTTTGACATCATCGCTGAGCGTCTCTCCCTCTTTAGGCTTGACGAATCCCATTTGATTTAATGCTGTATCGCTGTTAACCTGTATTTCCTGACCAATGTCAAACGCAACCGCTCCCATGCCGAAAATAGTCCTGTAATTATCCACGAGCGTCCTCTCGTTTGTATAGTCGATGCGGGGAGGCTGGGCATCCTTGTATTTTTCGTAAAATCCCACGTACATATTAGTCGCTTCGCTGATTGCCTGCTCGCTTACCGTTTTGTCTTTGCTGTTTGCGCCGTTTACCCAGCTCTTGATTTGCTGCCCCGCAGCCTGCTTCTCCGCCTGCAGCTTCGTCGGGTCTAGGATATCCTCGAAGCTATGCCCTTGGGTATAAAGCAACGCAATGCCTATCATGACGCCGCTTCTTCCCGTGCGGATGCTTCCATTGCTGAATTTGCTGACTCCCAGACTGTATGCTTCATTCGCAACTTTGAAATCATCGCCGTAAAGCGCTAAGCCTAGCTCATGCTGGTCATTGGCCAGCCGGGTTACAAACTCCTGTGAATTGATCAGATGCTGCGGGGGGTTGTCTTTTGCTTTTGTAAGCTCATTATCCAGCTTTAGTTCTTCCTCAAACGCGTCCAAATCCAAGGCCATGGAAGCTTCCAAGTCTCCGTCCGGTTTTGCATATGCCGCTTGCACGGGCCAGGCATACTGCTTCGCGGCGTTAAACTCGTTTATTTCCTGCGCTCTGGCGACGGCTTTTGCAGCCATCGCCGCCACAACCTCAGGCTGGGTTTCGTCCATCAGCCTTGACCCAACCGTTTCGGCGGCGGCAAGCACCTTTACCCGAACATTGGTAAGGGAATCCGCGAATGCCTTGTTGATGTTCTTATCGGTTGCGTTTTTGGCAAAAGCGTTTTGAAGCTTCTTGTCTTCCGAGGTAGAGAAAAAACCCACATTTGGCTGTATTTCCTTTACCGACGCTTTGATGGTCGTCGGCACCGGCTGGTAGTTGCCGTTCTTATTCATCATAATTGGGGTCAGGTCTATTCTGGCTTTGTCGTTTATCATCGCCGATACTATCTCGGCGTTAAGGTGAAAGGCGCGCGCATCCATATTCTTCGGATATTTATCCTTAAACATCTCCGTAACGCTTACACCATTTATGTAAATCATGTCATACTTGTCAAAACCATGTGCCCTCAATACCTTTCTCTGCTCATTGTCAAAAACACCGCTAAGCATATTGTTAAGCTCCAGTGAAGCGTGATTTGCCCCGGGTGTTTCAAATGTCATCGGACGGGGGCTATTTTTCAGGCCGAATACCGCGCGGGCCTCCTCATGCGGCGTGAAATTAAAGTTAATTGCCGGATTTTTGACCTCTTTTCCTTCCAGCATATCGATTCGTGACTTGTACATGACTGCGGCAGCTTCAAGATGCGCTACTTTGGCCGGAAGCTCGTTCCTGGCACCTTGGATGTTTTCTTCCCCAAGCGGCTCAGCAAGGTTGTTGCTGTTTATACCCTGTGTTTTCTGCATAGCGTTGTTCACGCTTTCAAAACTGAGTTCATAAGAGCTCAGCGCCCTTATCCGCTCCATTTTCTGTGGCTCCATTGCCTTGAAATAACCGGGATTATCGGTTATAAGATTTTCGATATATAATACTTTACCAGTATATTCCTTATCTAGCGCATTCTTGGCAGACTCAACCGCTTCCTGCGCGCTGTTTGCGGGCATATGAATCTCCGAATCCGAGAGTATTTCATCCAATATCCGGTCAAGATGCGGTTTACGGAGCTGGGGGGAGCCATCGAGTATGTACTCCCTGATAAACTTGTCCGCTGTTTCTTTTCTTATCAGGCCTTCCGGCGTGTTGTCGTCTTCATCAAACGAAGGGCAGTATGCCCCGGTCCTGTTGTCGTACAGGCTTGCGTCACCCGGTTTGTTCCTTTCCAGCACGGGCTGGCCATTGTTGTTGGCTCTGATTCGCGCATTGATAGCCGCATCGCGGTTCTTGTTTACTTGAATTAATCTTACTTGCTCTTGAATATCCATGATAAACCTCCCATCGGCCGTTGGCCGCAATTCATAAATCATAATGCATAATGCATAATTGGTTATGCTTTATTATACGCGATTGCATAGTGTGTAGCTCAATCTGTCGTAAGATGCGTCTATTATATATTTTATGAAAATCTAAATCAAGAGTATAACTTAATAATTGATTAGTACTCAGTACGGTACAGTAACATAGTCTCTATTTTGTTAGCGTTTCACCCTCTAAATTGTTGACAAAACACCCTCTTTTTTGTTATAATCAAGTGAGCTATAATCATTTACTAGGCGGTGGTGGGCTTATGACGCTACGTAACAGTCGATATAAGGACAGGCTGCTTGATAAGCGGCTTGAAAAGCATCTGCGCGCTTTTGGCGCAGTCGAAATCG